>Ga0163163_10001548_pt1 | contig 19382 bp, 15 predicted proteins | sample S65metaG_FD_119766 | JGI IMG/M metagenome (GOLD analysis project Ga0163163, IMG submission 119766) | Switchgrass rhizosphere microbial communities from Kellogg Biological Station, Michigan, USA - S6-5 metaG | ecosystem: Host-associated > Plants > Roots > Rhizosphere > Soil | place: USA... | reverse complement strand
TAGGCAGCGCCCTTAAGGCGACCAACGTAACGAGCAGCCCCGCGAGGGCATCTGCTAATAGTGGTAGCGGCCATAGAAGGTCGCTATCGCGATAAGAGACGCAATCACGAGAAGGGATCGGCCTACCCACCGGCGCTCTGGTAGAGTTCGAAACGCGCCGAAAGCCGCAGCAAATGCGCCGGCCACGTGCGTGCTAGGGAATACGCTGGTGTGGATGCCGTCATTGCCCAGCATCCAGAGGTGGAAGCGCCGAAAAGGCGTCGCGTAAGAAGGAAGATCCTGGCCAAGGAAGATCACGCGAGGCGGGTCGGACGGCCAAAAAGGGGAACTGCGCCTAGCAAAGCAAAACCCCAACAGCACAGACGAACAAGAACTGGTCCACCATCTCGCGGAACACGATGAGCGTCAAGGACGCCGCATCGCGAACTACGCTAAACACAAGTGCTGGCTTGGTCCGATCCAGGACGATTAACAACGTGTAGCCGGCCAGGATGGTTCCATTGGGCAGCATCACGAGGTGGCGGACTGAGGGCGCAAATCCGCAATCGATTTCCTAGCGCAAACGCGTAAATCAGAAAGCCGAGAATGACCGACTCCGACCTGCTGACGCTTGCATTCTGCATGAGATCGCGAACCGGAGATGCGGTCCGTCCTACTGGCAACAAAAAGAGCGGTGGATCGCGCCACCGCTCTGCAAGGTTAGGATCCCGGGAGACTGCCTGTTACCATCGGTATCCAAAACCCACGGACGGTTCGGCGCGATGCGTGGTGCGATCCACACCAGAAAGACCAGCCAAATCATAAGTCGGCGAATTGTACACAAAGCCGCGGTACTCGGCTCGCACAAAAACGTGGCGCGTTAAGTCGAAATCGGCTCCGCCGCCATAGACGAACGCAGCGCGGGCCTGCGAACTGGCGCCCGCGAAATCCTTGGGATCAAAGATCAGCCCGCCCGCTCCCGCCAGCACGAACGGCGTGAACTTACGCATCGGAAGGCGAAACACATACGCCGCTGAAATTTCATGCGAATAGTTCTTTACGCCTAGCACTCCGCTGGTCGAGCCGTAGCTCTGGGTGTTCAGGGAATACCCGTAGTTGGCTTCAACACCGTTATGCGTGTTGAAGAAGTAGCGATAGCTGCCGAGCACGCCGCCACTGTTGGTCGCCTTGTTCTCGATGCCGTCGTTCGTGGTACTCTTCACGAAACTACCGAACGCCTGTACTGAGACTTCACTCCTTCCCGGAGTCTCGGATTGCGAAAACGCCGGCAGCGCCATGGAGGCGATGCTCACTAACGACGCGATGACAAATTTCTTACTAAACATCTTATTCTCCTTTTGTTTTACTGGACACCGGCTCTCTTTGTTCATGTCCCCAGTGTTCGCCCTGGTTAAGGCACGCCGCCCTCCAATCAGGCCGAGTCAATGATCCCTTTTAAATGCATTGTTTGCGTTCGAACGTGATGCTGGAACGCCGCGCAGGTGTTCGGCACTTGACGTGACGCTGGCAGACCTGGCGTCGTTGGCGGACCCGCCGCACACGGCCCCCTCAGTCTGCGTCAGTGAAGTAAGAAGCGCGCTGCGCGACACACTGCGTACGATAGGATCCACTATGAAACGCAGGGCCGCGGGGATGTCGCGGCTCAGCGCCATAGCTTCGAGTTCGATGTAGACTCCGCCGTCACGCTGAGCGAGGCGACCGATGCTAAACAGCTTCCAGATGTAACCGCCACCTTGGCCCTCAGGCAGCCGATGCTGGCTGGGCTGGCCGTAGTCTTGAATTTCCTGAACGCGCGTGCTTCTCGAAACGTTATAGAACCGCCGATCATCCAGGCGCACGTTCGTCGACTGATAATCCGCATCGAGCATTGTTTTCAGGAAGAATGCTTTGTTCATCAACTGCATCGAAAAGTAGTCATTGGAGTCCTCGCGAGCCACCGTCTTTGACGCAATCACCGACGGCCGATAAAACTCTTGGTAGCGATCGTAGTCCTCGGTGACCTCGAGAATGTCATCAAGCTTCACATTTGGTAGGAACGCTGCGGCGATCCAATGGTGAATCAATCCTCCGGGCACTTTTCGGGGACTCGGTCCGGGCGCAGGAGCCACAACGATCTCGCCACCATGCACTTTCGCGATGCGTTCGGGCTCTTCGTAGGTCCATAGGAAGCTGCCGCCGGGGCGAACGCGATCCTGCAAGGTGACGCTGACCGACTGCACGTACCCATCCCAAGCGGCGACAGTTTCGGCTTTCAGATTGGCGGCGTGCGCCCGCACCGGCAGCAGCATCGAAGCAATAAGGAGCGTCAGCGCCCCAAACGATGTGTGAAACGGCCGCCATGTCCGTACCATGCCGGGATTACCGGCGGATGCGAACTCGGGTAGGGGCCCGCCTACGATTGCCTCGGCCAAGGCGCGCGAGGCTTTCGATCTGGCGATGAGTTGCGCGCCTCCGGCGTACCAGCGGGAGAGCAGCGAGCGCCCGTCTCCTTCAGCGCCGGTGACAAAAGTCATATCGACGACCAAGGCACGGTCGCCGATCATGGAGGAAGCGGTACGCCAAGCTTGGTCAAGATCGCGTGCTGCTTCGTTGTTGAGATTCCCCGCCAATTCGAACCGGAAAGCCGATGGTCCATCATGCATGTAATATTGCAACGTCTGACTCTTCATTCTCTGGATCTCCGAGAGTTACAACGCACGTGAAGTGCCGCTTCAATTGCGCGAAAACTCCATGAAATCCGGCGTTTTGAGTCGCAGGTGTCGATGTGTCGGCACGGTTCTGCCGGGCACCTGCCGAGGCCTCGGCATTTTCACCTGACTCGGGCTATTGCCAGCCGCCTCCGAGGGCCTTATAGAGTTGCACCACGCTCAGAAGCTCGCTCAAACGGATCTGCGCGAGCGACAGCTCCGCCTGGAAAAGATCGCGGTCGGCGTCGAGTGCGTTCAACTGCGTATCCACTCCTCCCCGATACCGCACGTAGGCGAGGCGAGTGCGATCCTGGAGCGCCGTGACAAGATTTTCCTGCTCCAGCCGGCTCTCGCGCGTTCTCTGATGCGCGATCAATGCGTTTGAGACTTCGCTGAACGCCGTCTGAATGGTTCTCTCATACTGGACCAGCGCGCTAGTACGTTCGGCCTCCGTGAGTTTTACATTCGATTTGAGGCGCCCTGCGGTGAAAATCGGTTGGCTGATCTGCGGAACGAAGCTCCAGGTACTGTGCGGGCCGCTGAACAGGCTCGCCAGTTGCGTGCTTTGGCCGCCCAGCAGACCGCTGAGGCTCAGTTGCGGAAAATAAGTCGCCTTTGCCACGCCAATGTTCGCGTTCGCCGCGATCAATGCCTGTTCCGCGGCGCGGATGTCGGGCCGGCGTTCGAGTAGAGAGGAAGGCATCCCCGCTGGCACTTTAGGCGGCATCTGCTGCTCGATGAACTTGCGGCCGCGAATTACGCCGCCTGGGTTCTTTCCAACCAGAAGGCTGATTTGGTTCTCGGTCTGTTCAATCTGTTGTTGGAGCGTTGGTATCGTCTGCGCCGCGCTGCTGACCAACTGCTCGGCCTGGCGAAGATCCAGCAAGGTCGCGACTCCACCTCCCGTGCGCTCCTGAACCAGGCGCAGCGAGTCACGCCGCGTGCCGAGAGTACGCTGCGAGATCTCCAACTCATAGTCGAGCTGCAGCAGACTGAAATAGTTGGTAGCGACATCGCTGACGAGCGTGGTGACGACCGCTTTGCGATTCTCTTCCGCATTAAGAAGACTAGCGCGTGCGGCCTCAGTGGAGCGGCGCAGGCGTCCCCAAAGATCGACTTCAAAGGACAGCAGGTTGAGCGATGCCTCTCCCCAGTTACGATTTTGGCTCGGGACGAACGAGGCGGGCAGCGGCAGATTTCCATCCCGCGAAAGGCGCGTGAACTGAATATCGCCGCTGGCGCTCGCCTGCGGAAATTGGTTGGAACGGGTGATTCCGAGATTCGCGCGAGCCTGCTCGACGCGCGCCACGGCATCGCGCAGATCGTAGTTTTGTACCAGCGCAGTACGTGTCAGCTCCTGCAGCTGTTCGTCCTTGAAAATTTCGAACCACTTCAGATCCGCGAGCGACGCGGCCTGCGGCGCGGGCAGAGGCTCCGGGGCCCGAAAGTTTTGGGGCACGGGGACTGCGGGACGCGAATAGTTCGGCCCGACGGCACAGCTGCTCAAAAGTCCCGCGGCGACGGTTACGGCAATCAGTGAGTATTTCATGCTCAGTCTCCCAGCGCCGCTTCAGGCGCCAAATTTGAGGCACTTTCTCTTGCGCCGGACAATTTCTCCACCACGTAGAAGATTGCCGGGATCAGGAAGATGCCGATTGCGCTGACCGCGAGCATTCCGCCGATCACCGTCGTGCCCATGATCTGGCGGCCCACTGAGCCTGCGCCCGACGCAGTCCAAAGGGGTACGCAGCCCAGAATGAACGCGAACGAGGTCATCAAAATCGGTCGCAGGCGCAGCCGGGCTCCTTCGAGCGCCGCTTCCGCGAGTCCCATGCCTTGTTCGAACTTCGTTTTGGCGAACTCAACGATCAGGATCGCGTTCTTCGCCGCCAGACCGATCAGCATCACCAGCCCAATCTGCGAATACACATCGTTTTCGATCTGGACCATGTATGCGGGCAGGAACAGGGTCATGAGCCAGCGCCGCAGCCACAGCACCGCGAACGCGCCGAACAGAGCAACAGGAGTGCTCAATAGCACGCTGAACGGCAGTGTCCAGCTCTCGTATAGAGCCGCCAGAATCAGGAACACGAACAGCAGCGAGAACGAGAAGATCGCCCATGTCGGTACCCCTTCCTGTGCTTTCTTTTCCTGATACGACATGCCCATGTAGTCGTAGCCCATCTCGCTCGGCATGGTCTGATCGAAGGTCTCTTCGAGTGCCTTCATCGCCTGCGCTGAGCTATATCCCGGTGCTGCTCCACCGATGATTTGCGCCGACCGGTAGAGGTTATAGCGCATGGTGAACTCGGGTCCTGGACGCGACTCGAATTTTGTGAGCGCCGATAGCGGGACCATCTCACCCTGCGTGTTGCGCACGTAGAACTGGCCGACGCTATCCAGGTTCTTGCGATACTCACCTTCGGCCTCCACGTACACCTGCCATTGGCGTCCGAAGCGACTAAAGTAGTTCACAAACAGTCCACCCATATAGGCTTGAACGGTTCGATACACGTCGTTCAATGGCACGCCTTGCTTCAACGCCTTCTCCCGATCAACTTCTAGAAACTGCTGCGGAACGCTTGGCAGGAAGGTGCTGATCAGGCCGGGCGCGATTTCCTTGCGTTTGGACGCCGCGGCTATGAATTTTTGCAGATTCTCGGCGAGGAACGGCACGTCTTTGCCGGCGCGGTCTTCCAGGACAAAAGTAAATCCGCCCGACGTTCCGACGCCCGGGATCGCAGGAGGCGGAAAGCTTATGGCGATGCCGTCAGGAAGCTTCGCGAGCTCCCGATTCACGTGCTGCACGATCTCCTGATACTGCTTTTCTCGACTGGTACGATCCTTCCAGTCATCCAACGTGACGAAAAATAGGCCGGTATAGGGGATGCTGACGAAACTCAAGAGACTGAAGCCCGCCACGGTGGTGGTGTACTTCACGCCGGGTGTACGCATCAGGATCTCCTCAACCTTCGCGGCTGCGGCTTCGGTGCGCTCGAGCGAAGACGCGTTGGGAAGCTGAAGGTGCATGAACATGTAGCCCTGATCCTCGCCCGGCAGGAAGCTCACCGGAACTTTAGTGCTGAAAAACAAACCGCCTAGCCCGGCGGCTACCAGAATAAAGAACGCGATCGCGCTCTTGCGAATTAGCACGCCGGACCACCGGATATAACCGTGCGTGGTGCGCTCGAACATCCGATTGAACCAGTTGAAGAACCGGCGCAACAGCCCGTGACTCTCCTGCTTCGGTTTGAGTAGCAACGCCGACAACGCCGGACTCAAAGTCAGCGCGTTGAATGCCGATAGGATGACGGAGATCGCAATGGTCACTGCGAACTGCTGATACAAGCGGCCTGTAATTCCCGGTATAAACACGGTCGGCACGAATACCGCTGAGAGCACGAGTGCAATGCCGATGACGGGTCCGGAGATTTCTTCCATGGCTTTCAAGGCGGCCTGCTTCGGCGCCATGCCTTCTTCCATGTGCCTCTCCACTGCCTCCACCACGACGATCGCGTCGTCGACGACTAGTCCGATGGCCAGCACCAGTCCGAACAGAGAGAGCGTGTTGATTGAAAAACCGAAAACGGGAAACAGGATAAAGGTTCCGATCAACGAAACCGGCACCGCGAGCAACGGTATCAAGGTCGCGCGCCACCCTTGCAGGAAAAGATAGACGACGATGGTAACCAGGACGATCGCGATCCCGATCGTGATCACGATGTCCCGAATGCCTTCCGTCACCGACTCCGTCGTATCCAGGGAAACCACATATTCAACGTCTTGCGGGAAACGTTTCTTGGCTTCTTCCATCAGCTTGCGCACGCCTTTGGCCGCGTCCACGGCGTTGGTGCCGGGCAATTGATATACCGCAATAATCGCGCCAGGCTTGCCGTTAATGCGTCCGGACAACGTGTAATCCTGCGCGCCAAGCTCGATGCGCGCGACATCGCGTACGCGAACGATTCCTCCGTTCGGAAGTTCCCGGACGACGATATCGCCGAACTCTTCGGGCGACGTGAGCCGTCCCTGAGCCCGTACCGAGTACGTATACTCTTGGCCCTTCGGAGACGGTGAGCCGCCGACCTGGCCCGCAGGATTTACAGTGTTCTGTGCTTGAATCGCTGAAACGATTTCGGTCACAGTGATGCCCAGCTTGGCTAATTGATCAGGCTTAATCCACAGGCGCATCGCATATTGGCCGGCTCCGAACACCTGCACATTGCCGATGCCGGGAACACGCGTCAATTGGTCGTTCAGGTTGATATAGGAGTAATTGGCCAGAAATTTGCTGTCATAGGTACCCTTCGGTGAGTAAAGTCCCATCACCATGAGGGGCGCCGTCACGGATTTTTGCACCGTCACACCGAAGTTGGTCACGTCTTGCGGCAGCTGCGAGGCGGCCTGCGTCTGGCGCATTTGCGTGAGCATCAGGTCGGTATTCGGATCGCTCTTCACGTCGAAGTTCACGATCATGGTCATCTGCCCATTGCCCGCCGCGTTCAACGAGTACATGTAGTTCAGGTTGTCGACGCCGCTCATTTGCTGCTCGATAGGCGTGGCTACGGATTGCTCGATGGTCTGCGCGTCGGCGCCCACATAGGTAGCGCGAATCTGCACTTCCGGCGGCGCGATGGCCGGGAACTGTGAAACGGGGAGCTGTACGATGGTCACTACGCCGATGATCACCATCAGGAGGGAGATCACCATCGCCACGATGGGGCGGTTAATGAAGAACTTTGACATTACTTCCCTCCCTTCGGATTCACCGGCGCGCCGGGACGGATCTTGAACAGTCCATCGGTAACCACGCGTTCACCGGGCTTCACTCCTTGCTCCACGATCCAGTCCGAGCCAATCCGGTCCCCGACTTTGACCACCGAGAAGCGAATCGTATTGTTCGGGTCCACAACGGCCACCGAATAGTTGCCCTGCATTTCGTTGACGGCCCTCTGCGGTACCAGCAATGCGCCCATGCGCGTGCCGATCGAAGCGTGGACTTTTCCGTACAGCCCGGGACGCAGCCTATTGCCTGGATTCGGAAAGAGTCCCGTTAGCTGAATCGCACCGGTGGACGAGTCCACTTGGCGGTCGGCGAAGGAGAATCGTCCTTTATAGGGATGCACCGTGCCGTCCGACAAAATCAATTCGAGTTCCAGGTGATTCATGGATGAATCGCGCGTCAGGCTTAGATACTCCTGCTCGTTCACTGTGAAATTCGCCTTGATGGGATCGAGCGTCGAAACAGTAGTGACGGCATTAGTCGAAGGCCCCACCAGATTGCCGACCTGAGTCGTCGCGACGCCTGCGATGCCATCGATCGGCGAGACCAGTTTGGTGAAGCCCAAATTAACCTTGGCCGTTTCGACCGCGGCCGCAGCAGCCGTCACAGCGGCCTTAGCGGCTTCTATCTGCGCTTGCGCGGTCTCTACTTGAGCCTTCGACGCTGCTACCTGCGCTTTCTGCGACTGATTGGTCTGCTTGGCGTTGTCCAGATCCTGCTGTGTGATTGCCTGCTGCTGCGCCAGCGGAATATAGCGATCTTCGTCGAGCTGCGCTTTGTGCTGATTCGCCTCCGCGCTCGTCAGTTGTGCGCGCGCCTGAAGCAATCCCGATTGCGCTTGCAAGAGCTGCGCCCTGGCCTGTGCCAATTGCCCCTCGGCTTGATCAGCGGCGGCTTGGAGCGGCCTCGGATCGATCTCGAACAACAACTGCCCTTTGCGCACGAAGGACCCTTCGGCGTAGTTCTGCGTAAGAAGATTACCGACCACCTGGGCCTTGACCGCGGCATTAACCATTCCATCCAGTGTGCCGATCCATTCGCGCTCAATGGGGATATCTTTTTGCTGCGCCACCGCGACCTCCACATCCTGGGGAGGCGGCGGGCTGGATGCGTTCGTTTTTGACGTGCACCCTACGGTGCCGATAAGAGCCGTGCCCGCTATTACTGCGGCGGCCAACACTCTGGTCCGTTTATTCAGCTGAAGTCTCATTTGCTACCCTCGTTTTCAGTAAATCCACACTTCTCGCGATTGTTGGTGGGAGGCCCGATGAACCGCCGCAGAGGACGCTCACCCTTGCCTCTTAGGTTTTTCAACAGATCTTTCGTCTCTACTCCGGCGGCGATGAACACAACTCCATGGCCTCCCATCTCCGACAGAAGCTTCTCTCCGCTCTCATCGATGAAGGTGACGTCCCTTAGATCCACAACGGCTCGCGCATTGACTCCAACTTGGCGGCCGTGTTCCCAACACGCACGCAACTCGGCAACCCACGGGCGAGTTAATTGCCCGCACAGGGTCCACCGCTCCTCGGTTTCTGTTTGCGCGTGTGTGATCCGCAGCATGACGATTTTGATTCTCCGCTGGTAAGAATGCATGCGGCGCGCCAATCGCAAGCTTGTGCCGCCATCGCGCGCAATTGCCTGATCCGTCAGGGCATCCCAGGATCGTTGGAGAATGCTATCCCGTGCCGGCGACGGTGGCCGATGACGAGAGTCCGGTTTGCTACCGGATTTTCGGCATTTGACTTACACGCCCGTGCGAGAAATACGAATGCCAAGTTTTTGCATTCGCGATTGCAGCGTGGAGCGCTTGATTCCCAGTCGGGTCGCGGCGCCGTTTGGTCCGGCAACGATCCAGTTGGTCTGTTCAAGCGCCGCGACAATCTGTTGGCGCTCTGCATCGTCCAGTACAGCTCGCATATTCTGGGAGCCTCCATTGGCACTCGTGGCCTGGCTCCCGGTCGCGGCTGTCAGCGCCATCGAATTCGCGTTTGATACCCGCAGGTCGTCGCTCGGGATGTTTAAGACCGGACCCTTGGTGAGGATCACCGCCCGTTCAATCACGTTCTGCAGCTCGCGGATGTTGCCCGGCCATGGATATTTGACCAGCGTCGTCATGGTTTCCGACGGGATGGTGTCGATTGCCTTGCTGACGCGGCGGCTGAACTGCTGGACGAAGTGCCGGACGAGCAGAGGAATGTCTTCAGGCCGCTCGCGCAACGCCGGGACACGCACGGGGAATACGTTCAGTCGATAGTACAGATCGGAACGGAATTTCTGTTCGCTTACCAGAGCTTCGAGATCGCGATTGGTGGCGGCGATGAGCCGCGCATCGGTACGCATAGTCCGGGTCGAGCCCAGACGTTCGAATTCGCGCTCTTGCAAGACGCGCAACAGTTTCGGTTGGAGCTCGAGCGGTACTTCGCCGATCTCGTCCAGGAACATGGTGCCGCGATTGGCCACCTCAAAGCGGCCCACACGCTGCGAAATCGCGCCCGTAAAGGCTCCGCGCTCGTGGCCGAACATTTCGCTTTCGAGCAACCCAGTGGGAATCGCCGCACAGTTGAGTTTTACGAATCCGTTCGATTGGCGCGAGCTCAAGTTGTGCACAGCACGGGCTATTAGCTCTTTGCCGGTCCCGGTCTCGCCATAAATCAGCACAGTTGAATCAGTGGGCGCCACCGTCTCGATTTCCTGCAGTACACGGCGCAAAGCCTCGCTCTTGCCGACGATCTCCTCGAACTTCAGCTCGGTGCGGATTTCGCCCTCCAGGTAGAGTTTCTCTTGCGCCAGCTTGTTCCTGTTCTCCGTAACCTCGCCGAACGCCCACGCGTTTTCCACGGCGATAGCGACTTGGCGCGCGATCTGGCCGAGAAATGCAAGATCCTCCTGCGAAAAAGCGTGTTCACGCCAGCTGCCCAGACTGAGGACGCCAACGATGCCTCCGCGACCTCTCAGCGGCACGTGCGCTAAGGACTGAATCCCCACCTTGGGCAAGGCGGACTCCTCGTCGATCTCTTCCTTTGAAAGAATGGCTGGCTCACCCGATATGAATACCCGGAGCGCGCTGGCCTTTTCGTCGGCAGGAGGCTCGAGACCCTCTTCGATGAACCCCGGATTGTCCGGAAAATCAAGAGCGTAGAGCCGCAGCTTCTTATCTTCGGGACTTGGCAGGTCGATTCCTACGCCGTCGCATTGCATGACACGGCGGATGTTCGCGGAAACTTCGCGCAGTACATCGCGCAGGCTGAGATTAGACACCACGCGATTGGTCAAATCGAGCAGCAGTTCCAGACGCTCCTGTGCACGCTGCGAGGATTGAAAATTGAAGGCGTCATCTGTTGCCAGGGCTATCTGGTCGGCCACCAGTGAACAGAATCGAATCTCTTCCGGGGAATAAGCGTCACGATGAACGCTCGCGATCACCAGGCTGCCGAGACGCCGGTGGGCGGTGCTTAAGGGAAAAGCGCAGACCGATTGCAACCCTGCCCGGCGCATGAGGTCGGTAGAAGCGGGAAAGCGTGTCTCCCCGTCCAGGCTGGGGAGCGCGACCGCCTCCTGATGGCGGTAAACCCAGGCAGCCAAGGTCTCTTCTCTGTCGATCTCGGAAGGCAAAGAATCTGGTTTGCGGCAGCCCGAGCACATATGCCAGTGAACCTTGTTCGAGCTCTCGTCGTACTGCGCAATCGCATCAAACTGAATGACTTGACCGAGTTCCTCGATCAGTAGCCGGAACAAGTCCTGGGGTTCTTTCTGGGCGCGAACGGAGGCCGCAATTCGGATCAGAGACTCGTATCTTGCCGCCGTAGATTGATATGATTCCATTTCCAAGACCGGCGAAGTCAACATTTTTCGGGATCCCACCCTACATGGGTTGGATGTCGACCGTTCGCAGAGGGATTCGCGAGAATTTTGCGGGGATCCATTCATAGATAGTAAAGCTGCTCCTTTAGGAGACGGTGCGCACCTCTATGTGTTTCGTGCAGCTATGTGTTTCCTCCAGGAGCGAAGATTGCGGCGTGTGATTTTCACAGTCAGCCTTAGATTTTCGCCTGTAAGGCCTGATTTTTAGGCATTTTTCGGTTCGTCAGTGGGTGCCCGGAGCGGCGTCGAGGAGATTGTCACAAATAGTGCAGATGTCTCCTGGTAAGAAGCAGGTTTCCGTTTGGCCTTGTGCTTGCTCGATGGATGCCGCCTGGATTACCCCACACTGGCCGACTTATCATTCCTAATCCGGCCAACTTCATCGACCGCCATTTTCCAGAATCGATGGGAGAGTCCGCCCAAGTAAAGTCGAGGAAGGGCGCTGGACCGGGACTTACTTGCAGCCGGTAGTTTCCCTTCGCCGCTCGTCAAACGGACTTGCGGATTTCCCGCATCCGGCTTTCCAACTGGGGCCCCGCAACACTCACGGAAGCGCTCTGCTAACACAGCATCGTGCGACGGCACTCCGGCACAGAGGAGCGTAGACGAATCGAAAATTCGTGCCGCTCCCGGACAGCCCATTGCGCGCGAACGTCTCGTTCGAGTGCCGAACATGACGGTCTTTACTTCTCGGGGCAGAAGTTTTTCCCTGTGGAGACAAATTTACTCGTCATTCCCTCTTAAGCGGAAGTGTAGCGGATTGACCCGAGGCCGTTGAATCAACGCTCAGAGGGATAGCTCAACGGATTTTCATCATTGGTGTCAAACTTGCTACGAATCCGGCTTACCTGCGGCCTACCGATCGAAGGGAAGCGCATTACCGGTAGTGATGAAAGCAGCGGCAGTTGGTATAGCGAGAAACGACACTTTCGTTCAAAAGGGCGGTAGCATGCCCTGGATGTTTTTCCAAACGTTCACCCGCGTGCTCGGCACCTTTTCGTCTTCTCACCCTACCCGAGGAATCAACGGGTCAATTATGATGAACTCCGAGATAACATTCAGCCAACGCAAGACAATGTGGTTTGCGGACCCCAGATAGTACTAAGACAAAATAGTTCCGGAACCTTATTGAAGCTCGTACTACAAGTTCTATATAATCGAGCCACATGTGCCGGATGGATATCGTGAAACGAGAAGGTTTTCGGTCCATCACACAGGATTAGCAGAACGCCACCACGTAAGTGACCTTGCGTTCCTAGTTGCGGGCGAGTCTTCAAGAAATCGTCCGGTTCATACGGGTTGGATGCGACGCCCAAGCGCAAAGGGCGGTAGCGTATCCCAACGTCCTATCCTTGTCCGCTCACGCTAGGAATGCCCAGACAAAAAGGCAATAGCCATGGAGGTTATTCTTGTCTCAGTCAACACAACACTGGTACGCGATTCGCGTCAAGTCCAATCGTGAAAGAGTCACCGCCGACGCGCTAAAAGGGAAGGATTTGGAAGTGTTATTTCCCGCTTATCGTGATAACCGTGTCGGGAGACCGCCCGTGGAGATACCCCTATTCCCCGGATATCTGTTCTGCCGATTCGATGCAAGTGTCCGTTTGCCTGTACTCACTGTCCCGGGTGTGGTGCATATTGTTGGTTTAGGCAACGTGCCGATACCAATCGATCCGGCGGAAATGGCCAGCGTGAAGGCCCTCATCGCGTCGCCATTTCGGCTGTTGCCGTTTCCCTTCCCGCCGGTAGGACGGAAAGTCGAAATTCAGGCCGGCCCCCTGCGAGGAGTTGAAGGCATCGTTCTCGCCCATCAAGGTGAGGACAAGATGGTTGTCTCGGTTACCTTGTTGCAAAGGTCCCTCGCGGTTGCGCTGGACCGTCAATGGGTAAGCTTGCTACCGGCTGTTGCCGAGCCAGTATTGGAGAGGGCCTCATGACAAGCGGGGATTTTCTTCTCCTCGCCGCCCCCGGGCCACGCTTTTCTCTCGCACGGGGCTTTTTCGACCGGCTCTTTCGGCAGAAGCGCCTGATGTTTACCCTACTCATCCTTTGGACTGTGGCAATGGTATCGTATTTTATCTTCAGCCCTCCCTCCTACGAAGCGGAGATTCAATTCCTGATTAACAACAATAGGGCGGGCGCGTTGGTCAGCCCCGAATTCAACAATGGTCCGGTTCCGCGCGACTACGTCGACGAAGCGGTGGTAGCAACCGAGATTCAGTTGCTCTCGAATCAGGATCTGCTTCGAGAGGTGGTCGAGAAGTCGGGCTTGGCCGAGGGCAACGGCACAAACGCCGTCGAAATCGCCGTCAAACACCTGCGGAAAGATCTCAAAGTGGCGCCCGTCCTAAAAGCCAACATGATCAAGGCGAGTTATGGCTCGTCCAACCCGCCTGAAGTCAAGTCGGTCCTGGAAGCGCTGGCCGACGGCTATTTGAACGAGCACCTTCGGGCTCACGGATCCGAGGGAGTGTACGACCTGTTCGATAAGCAAGCGAACCTCTACCAGCAACAGCTCAAAGCATTGCAGGAGCAGTTGTCCTCATTTCATCAACAGCGGAATATCGTTACCTTGTCTGAGCAGAAGGACCTGAATTTGCGAAAACTGCTAGATCTCCAGGCGGCATTGAAAGATACCGAGGCGGCACAGAGCGCCAACTCTGGAAAAATCACCCGGCTTCGGGACCAGTTGGCGCATCTCAATCCGCGGATCACGACACAGGCGCGCAGAGTCCCCAACCAGTATTCGGTGGAGCGCCTGAACACAATGCTGGTGGAGTTCCAGAACCGTCGCACCGAGTTGGCCGCGAAATTCCAGCCGCAGGACCGGCTGATTCAAGAACTTGACAAGCAGATTGCTGACACAAAGAACGCTCTTGACCGCACAAACAACTTATCGTCGACGGAGGAGACGACCGACGTGAATCCACTCCGGCAATCGCTCGAAGCGGAATTAGCGAAGGCCGAGGTGAGCGACACCGAGCTTCGCGTCCATGTCGCCAGCTTGACGACCCAGATCGCTGGCTATCAGCAGTCTATCTCCGGGTTGCAAAGCGCCTCGGCGGACGACGACCAGCTTCTCCGTAAGATCAAGGAGACCGAAGATAATTTCTTCCTGTATTCGAAAAAACGTGAGGAGGCGCGGATCGAACAAGCGATGGACCGGCAGAAGATCGCCAACGTCACGCTGGTGGAACGTCCCCGTCTCCCGACTCTCGCCACGCCGAAGCTTTCGGTGACGTTCGTGGCAAGCTATCTGCTCGGCTGTCTCCTGATTATAGGATTTGCACTGGCGGTCGCCGTGACCCGGCCCTCCATCTACACGGCCTGGGAGTTGGAGGGGCTGACCGGGCTTCCGGTCCTCGCGAGCGTTCCGCACGAGCGGATCTCCGCGGGCGGCCGCGCCCTTCTTGTGGGATCGATCCCGGAGTTGAAACATGGCTAATACGCTTCGAAGACTTGGTATCGCTGCCCGGGAACACGCCGGTCTATTGCGGTTGGATACACCTAATCCTTCCTTTCTCGATTGCTATTTGCCGCTGGCGCAAAGGCTATTTGAAATGAGGGACAGCCAGCCTGAGGGCCTGATCGTCGGTTTTACTTCGGTGGGGCGTGGCGAAGGCGTCACCCACGTGGTCTCATCGCTTGCGCGCAAACTGGCGGAACACTCGTGGGAACAGATTTTGTTGACGACGTCTGCCGACCTTGGCACTGCGCCGTCGGCTAGGTTCGACGATTCAGCACACCTGCAACGGCTAACCAGGACGAGTTCTTTCCCATCTTCCGCGCGGGCTGTGCGGTGGGAGGACCTTCAGGCCCTCCGGCAGCGATTCGGTTTTGTGCTGGTGGATTGTCCAGCCATGCGTGTCGCGCCGTCCACGTTCACTTTAGCCAACCTGTGCGACACGGCGGTGCTGGTGGTAGCCGCCGGTGAGGCAAAGAGATCAGAAATCGAAAATGCGCAGAAATTCCTGAAGGCCTCCTCGGTGAAGCTTCTCGGAACGATTCTTAACAAACAGGTCGATCCCATTCCCGGATTTATCTCCAAAGTTCTCTAAGCAAGAAGGGACAATCTATGCGTGGAGCCGCTCTCCTGCTCTCGTTGTGTTTCTGCATTTGCGCAGCGGGTCAACAGAATTCGCCCGGCGGTTTTACGAACCGCGAGCAACGCTATCGAATCCAGGCGAACGACATCGTGGAAGTTCAGTTTCGGTACACACCCGAGCTGAATTTCACGGCGACCGTTCAGCCCGACGGCTATGTCTCCTGCCAGGCTGCTGGCGACGTGGTCATCGCGGGGCTGACGATAGCCGAAGCATCCACGGCCATCGCCGCCAAAGCGTCTGTCCGCCTGAAAGACCCGGAGGTCACGGTTCTGCTGAAGGATTTCGTGAAGCCGCACTTTGTGGTCGCCGGCGAGGTGAATCACCCCGGCACGTATGACCTTCGAGGCGATGTGGGGATTATACAAGCCATCGCGATGAGCGGCGGCTTTAAAGACAGCGCGAAACGAACGCAGGTAATCCTCGTTCGCAAAGCCAATGCGGAATACGCAGAGGTCAAGGTCTTCGACATGAACAAACGCATGTCCCCCCAGGAGATTCGCGAAGATATCACACTCCGGCCCAATGACATGTTGGTCGTGCCGCGGAATCGGATCACGAAGATCGAGCCCTATCTGCGATTGTCGAGCCTGGCGTTTTACGGGCTCGCGATGGGACTACCCTGAAACGCCGTGCGCTACTCCATTTTATTGGCGACGCTGGACCGGACCCGGGAACTTCACCAGTTCTTCGCGTCGCTCGCGGCACAAACCTGGAAAGACTTTGAGGTCCTGATCATCGATCAGAATTCGGATGACCGTGTCGAGGGGGTGATGGCGCAGTACGCAGGTGCCTTTCCGATCCGGCGAGTGCGTTCGGCGCGCGGGCATTCGCGGGCTTTCAACACAGGTCTGGCACAGGTGAGCGGAGACATCGTCGCCTTTCCCGATGATGACTGCTGGTACGATCCAAACCTGCTTGAGCGAGTGGCGGCATTGCTCGAAACACATCCTGAATGGAGCGGCCTTACGGGACGCGAGGTCGTGGAGCCGGGGTATATCTCAGGAGGTCGCTGGGATCCCAGCGCGGGCAGGTTGTCCCACACCAATATCTTTCGCCGCGCGATCACATTTTCAATGTTCCTGCGCGGGAAGGTAGCTCAGAAGTATATGTTCGATGAGACGCTTGGCGTGGGTGCGGGAACTCCCTGGGGAGCGGGAGAAGAAACCGATTACCTGCTCTCGATGATCAAGGAAGGGCACGTCATTTTCTATGATCCATCGATCCCCATTTGGCACCAGGGCCGCAGCGGACCGTATTCGGCGGAAACCTACAGAAAAGCCCGTCGCTACGGAATGGGTATGGGAAGGGTTTTGAGGAAACATTGTTTTCCACTGCGATCGGTTGCACATCACTTGATCCGCCCGGCGGGTGGCGCCCTGCTTTCCCTTGCCGCCGGCAACTTGAGTAAAGCGCGCTATCACTGGTCGATTTTCGCGGGGCGGGCCGACGGATGGTTTCTAACGCCGGAAACAAAGCCGCCGCGGCGGCTGATAGGCGCACTGTTATCGCGAGGCGAGGACCTACCGTGAAACAACTTGCGGCCCGTCTTGTCTCCAGTCAGTTGGTGCAGAATGTCGCGGCGTTGTACGGCGTTCAAATCGTGCGGAAAGTTTTACCGCTGATGATTGTTCCCTATCTGGTACGAGTACTCGGGCCGACCGGTTGGGGTGTTTTCGCCTTCACTCAGTCGCTGGCTGAGTTCGTCGTCGTGGTGATCGAATTCGGATTCAATCTTTCGGCTACCCGCGAAATCGCGCGCAACCGCCAGTCAAAGATCGCATGCGGAGAGATTATGGCCGGCGTTCTCGGATCGCAAATGGTCCTTGCGATATGCGGAATTGTTGGCGCTTTCCTGGTAACCCGCGCGATTCCCGTATTGCGTGACAACCCCAAACTGCTGGCCGCTGGGTTGTTTTACGCGATTGCGCAAGGCTTCATCCCATTGTGGTTTTACCAGGGACTGGAACGTATGCGCCTGGCGGCGACGCTTGAAATCTCCGGGCGCGTAGTTGGCCTGCTCTCCATCTTCCTTCTGGTCCGGTCTGCAGACGATACCTGGGCTGCGTTGCTGATCCAGGGGGTCGCTCCCGCTTTCAGCACCGTCATCGGACTGACCATGGCCTACCGGCATATCCCCTGCCAGATGCCGACGCGGTCTTCGATTCAGAATGCTTTGGTTCGCGGTTGGCGAATGTTTGTATTCCGCAGCGGCGAGAGCCTCTACGTAGTCGGGAATGCTTTCATACTGGGGCTCTTCGTGAGTCCGATTCAGGTGGGCTATTTCGCCACCGCTGAAAAAATCAGCAGAGCGATTTTTGGCCTATTGAATCCGGTGCGCGAGGCGCTATATCCGCGGCTGAGCAGTATCGCGCACCGCTCGCCGAAGGAAGCTTTGCAACTGGCTCGCGCGGGGGTGACCGTCATGGTGACGGGTGGCGTTGTGCTGGGCGGGGGCTTGTTCGTGTTTGCGCCTTTGCTGATCCGCCTACTCATGGGTCAGGTGTTTACTCCGGCCGTAATGGTGTTGAGAATCCTCTCCGTGCTTCCCGTGCTCTTGGCCATCACGCAGTCGGCAGGAATGCAGTGGCTGCTTCCGCTGGGGCGGGATACGGATGTGAATCGCATCATTCTTCAGGCGGGCGCATTGAACGTCGCGCTTGCGCTAGTGCTCGCCCCGCGCTTTGCGCAGACCGGAATGGCGTGGGTCGTGGTCTCGGCCGAAATGTTTGTCAGTCTCAGCATGATCCGCGCCGTCCTGCGGTCTCCGTCTGACTTGATGGGAACGGTGAAACCAGCGAGTTTGCGTGAATTGGCGACGACGGGAGAAATCACCCTATGAACGCACTCAGCCGGGTTCGACACCAGTGGACCATACTCGGGGAGCGAGACCCGTTTTGGGCGATTCTCTCTGATACGGAAAAGAAAGACGGCGGCTGGGATCAAGCCGCGTTCTTCCAAACGGGTGTCGACGAGATCGACAAGGTGCTGTTTACTGCAAGCACTCTTTCCCCAGTCCACTATGGTTCGGCTGTGGATTTTGGGTGTGGCGTCGGCCGTCTGAGCCAAGCTTTGGCGGCACACTTTGAGCGGGTGGTTGGCGTGGACATTGCGGCGTCCATGATCCGCACTGCCGTCGAACTGAACCGGTTTCCGGATCGCTGCAAATACGTGCACAATGTTGTGGCCGATCTCTCCGTCTTGCCCGATCAGTCCGCGGATTTGGTCTACTCGAGTATCACGCTGCAGCATGTCGTGCCGGCACTCGCGCGCTGCTACATCCGCGAGTTTTTTCGAATCGCAAGGCCCGGTGCTCTGGTGATCTTCCAGCTTCCATCCCGTCCCCGATCGATCGTGCGGCATGCGATCAAAAGCGTCGTGCCGGTTTGGCTCTTGAATATCGTATGGCGCCTGCGAACGGGAAGCCCGGAAGCGATGGAGTCGTACTCGATGGCCGAAACAAAGGTGATCCATCTGGTCAAAGAATCGGGGGGCGCGGTTCTCCGCGTGGAGGACAACCAGAGTGGCCCACCCGGCTGGCAGAGCCGAAAGTATTTCTGCGTGCGGCGCGACCTGCCGTGAGGTTCCTGGCATAATGACTCGCAGACCCGATTCCGGCACGTGGTGGCTGCATCCCGGCTCCGTCTTTGGGATATCTGGCTTGCTGATTGCGATCGCTGCCTATTTCATTTCGGAATCGAATTACAGGAACTATTGGCGAACGCCAAAGTTCTTCGATCTGAGCGCGCTCGAAATTACTCTGGCATGCGTCGCTGTATTCGTTTTCGGGGCGCTTCTGGGCCAGGCGTTTATTTCACGAACGAAACTGGATGGCGCCACCGGCCGTTCGGACGAAGCGATACCGTGGCCCTTGATCGCAATTCTGTTCCAGGTGAGCTTTTATTTGTGCCTGCTCGGATATGCACTGTGGATGGGGCTCGCCAT
>Ga0163163_10001547_pt1 | contig 19382 bp, 18 predicted proteins | sample S65metaG_FD_119766 | JGI IMG/M metagenome (GOLD analysis project Ga0163163, IMG submission 119766) | Switchgrass rhizosphere microbial communities from Kellogg Biological Station, Michigan, USA - S6-5 metaG | ecosystem: Host-associated > Plants > Roots > Rhizosphere > Soil | place: USA... | reverse complement strand
GATCTTGCCGATCGCGTAGTACTCTTCGAGCAGCAGCTGTCCGCTGTTGTAAATGGCGACCGCGTCGGGACCCTCGAGGGCGAGTGCCTCGTTGAACTTGCCGGTGACGAGCTCCATCGCGTCGTCCCACGAGGCCCGCAAGAGCCGATCACCGGAGCGAATCAACGGGTGCAGTGCACGCGCGGGATGCCCGTTGGCGTACCACTGGTTCAACCCTTTCGGGCCAAGCCTCCCGCGGCCGACGGGCTGATCGATTCGTCCGCGAACTCCGACGATGCGCCCGTTCGTCGTCCCGATTTCGAGTCCGCAGCCGAGTGAGCAGATACCGCAGGTCGAGGCCGTCCAGCGTTCGACTTCCACGCCCTGCTCGACCTGACTAAATAAGCGCGGTTCCATAGCTCGACTCCGCGTTCGAGTATGACCGGCCATCACCTACGGTCGATATAGGACCCGACTTATACGCGCGTCAGTGCGCACCTACGACGAACCGCCCGCAGCGGCGTCGCTTCCGGCATGTCGAAGGCACCGTTGGCGCCGCCTGACGATCGCTTTCACCCTGTCGACGTTACGGACGTTGGGTCGATGGTCAACTTCGCCACCGCGCCGTTGCTGCTGCGCCGGCCCATCGGCTGCAACGTCCGTCCGAGCGCGCGAACGGAGCGCTGCCAGCCCAGACGGTACACTCCGTGGAATGAAAATACCGCGGAGACTGCAACCATTGCTCGAAGAGGGGCTCATCGACGGCGTCGTGCGGCAACTCATGAGCGGCAAGGAGGCTATGGTCTTCGTCGTGCGCTGCGGCGACGAGACGCGCTGCGCGAAGGTTTACAAGGAGCCCGACAAGCGCAGCTTTCGACAGGCGGTTGATTACACCGAGAACCGCAAGACGAAAAACACACGCCAGGCGCGGGCGATGGCGAAGGGCACGCGTTTTGGACGCAAGGCCCAGGAAGCCGCGTGGCAGAGCGCTGAAGTCGACGCGCTCTACCGCCTGGCCGCTGCCGGCGTTCGCGTGCCACGGCCCTACCTCTTCCACGAAGGCGTGCTGTTGATGGAGCTGCTGGTCGACGAACATGGTGAGGCGGCACCTCGCCTCAACGATCTCCTCTTAACGACTGACGAGGCGCGGGCCTATCACCAGCTACTGATCCGCGAGGTTGTGCGAATGCTGTGCGCGGGTGTCGTGCACGGTGACTTGAGCGAATTCAACATTCTGATCGACCGCAACGGGCCCGTGATCATCGATCTGCCGCAGGCGGTCGATGCGGCCGGCAACAATCACGCACCGAATATTCTCCAGCGCGACGTCGTCAACTTGCGCAATTATTTTGGTCGTTATGTCCCGGAGCTGCTGGGCAGCAACTATGGCAAGGAGATCTGGGCCCTGTACGAGGCTGGCGCCCTGCAACCCGACACGCCGCTCACCGGCCGCTTCGACCGACCCGAGAAGCCCGTGGATCTCGATAGCGTGATGCAGGAAATCAACGACGCCAAATTCGAGGACGCTGCCCGCAGACTGCGCCTCCAGGGCCTGGCGTAAGCCGGAGCAGCGATCCGAGGAGGGCACCATGTCACCGAAGCTTGTCTATTCCGTTCAAACCGGCCAGCCCGCCTTCGACGAAGACAGCCGCCTGCTCATCATCGAGATGGTGCTGCCGGAAGAAAGCGCCTTCCATCCGGGCAAAATGCTGTCCATGACCATACTCGCACTGACCTCCGGGCGCGAGCGCATGGAACGCGAGCATCGCGCGCTCCTCGAAAAGGCCAACTTCTGGCTCACGCGCGTCATCCCCGCGAGCTCCAACGTGAGCGTTGTCGAAGCGGTTCACGCCTGACCCTTCGTCGGTCGAAGACCGTTCCCGGTGCCCCACGGGTCAACTTCGGCACCGCATCGCCGACCATGAGGCTCAAGCTCGTCAAGGCGATCTACGACCTCGCGTGGCCGGTGCTGGTCGCGCAGCTCGCCGTCATGGCGTATTCGGTCATCGACACGATCATGGCGGGTCGCCATGCGACCGACGATCTTGCCGCGGTCGGCATCGGTGCCTCGATCTACTTCAGCGTATTCGTCGCGTTGATGGGCGTACTGCTCGCGGTGACGCCGACCGTGGCGCAGCTGCACGGCGCGGGACGCCACCGCGAGATCGGCGAGCCGGTGCGCCAGGCGATGTGGCTCGCTGCGGCGCTGGCCGTCGTTTCGATCGTCGTCTACTCGAACCCGGAGCCGCTGCTCGCGCTGAGCGAGGCGCCACCGGCCGTCGCGGCGAAGGTCCGCGCCTATCTCGCGATCGCCGCCTGGGGCGCACCCGCGGGCCTCGCGTTCCGCCTGTTCGCGAGCTACACGATGGCCGTATCGCTGACGCGTGTGATGATGATGCTCAACCTGCTGGGACTTGCGCTCAAGATACCGCTCAACTGGATGTTCATCTTCGGGCACTGGGGCGCCCCCGAGATGGGAGCCGCGGGATGTGCGCTCTCGACTACGCTCATCAACTGGGCGATCTGCATCCTTGCGTGGATCTGGGCCGGCACGGCGCACGATTACCGTCCGCATGGCGTATTCGCGCGCTGGTCATGGCCCCGTTGGCGCTACCAGCGGCAGCTGCTCGCACTCGGCACGCCGATCGGCGGCACGTTTCTCGTCGACGTGACAGCGTTCACGTTCATGGCACTGTTCGTCGCGCGGCTCGGCGCGGTCGACTCTGCGGCGCACCAGATCGCCGCGAACGTCGCCGCGGTGATGTACATGCTGCCGCTTGCGAGCGGCAATGCCGTAGGGGTTCTCGTCGGGCACGCCATAGGAGCCCGCCACTTTTCGCTCGCCCGTTCGACTGGTCTCATCGGCATCGCGGTGGCAGCGGGTCTCGCTGTGGTCGCAGCCCTGGCGCTGGTCGTGGCGGTCAACGTAGTCGCAGATTCCTACACCCTCGATCCGGACGTTCGAGCGATAGCGGCCGGGTTGCTTCTGCTCGTCGGGCGATACCACGTCCTCGACTCGACGTCGGCCGTCGCGGTCAACGCGTTGCGCGGTTACAAGCGCGCGGTCGTGCCGTTCGTCGTGAATGTCGTCGGATTGTGGGGCGTCGGCCTCGGGGGCGGCTACGTGCTTGGACTCACCGACGCACTTTCGCTGCCGGCCCTGGGTCTCGCCACACCGCTCGGCGTTCCCGGCTTCTGGATCGGCGCCATCGCAGGCATGGCTGTCGCCGCGACGGGTATTGTCGTCTACTTCCTCATGGTGAGCGAGCCGAACAAGGTGCGCACGGGTGGCGAAGAAGCGGCTGCGCCATAGCGGAGCTCTGCAACGCTCAGATCCGGACGACCGGTTTGGCGCGAGTTGCAGGCCACCCGCGGAACTCAACCGTCCACAGCCAATTCGCAGTTGGCGATAGCGGTCTTGTCAAGCATCACGATCTCCTCCCTCAACACGGAGTAGGACATCTCCTTTCCGGTGATGACACGAAGCATTTGAGCCGCTTCTGCGACGCAAACGTGCTTGATCTCCGCCTGTGTTTCGCTCACCTTGCCGACATAGGAATGCGCGAGCACTGGCTGTCGCGATGCCGTCGCCGCGGGCTTAGCCACCGGCGTCCTGTCGGCGGTTGTCCCGGCGTATAGGTCCTTCGCCGCCTTTACGACATCGGATACGAGCCCGGGCATCTCGATGCTGACGCACCCGGACAGCAAAAGCGGCAAGAGGAAGATGAGCTTCTTCATCGCTATCCTTTTCATGTCATGAGCTCGACGCAAGTGCCGCGAACGACGCACGGCCAACGATCCCTTCATTGAATGACCTCGTCGGCACGTTGCAGGAGCGATGGCGGGAAGGTAATGCCGAGCACCTTCGCGGACTTCAGGTTGATCGCGAGTTCGAACTTCGTTGGCTGCTCGATGGGGATATCGGCAGGCTTCGCGCCCTTGAGAATCTTGTCGACGAAGCTCGCTGCCGTACGCCAATGCCACGTGATCGATGAAATATAAGACATCATCCCGCCGGCGACGACATATTCGCGTTGCCCGAAAACGGACGGCACCTTGGAGCTCAGCGTCAGCTCGACGATCCGACCGCGTCGCGCCAGGAACATCGGATCGTTAACGACCACGAGCGCGCCGCCTTTCGCGCGCGCGATGGCACCGCCCAGTTCGCCTTCGCCCGCGATGTCGATACGATCAAGCCACACGCCAAGCGTCTTCGCGCGGGACGACATCGCATCGAAGAAGAATCCGTTGGCAGGGTTGGCGCCGTTCATGAGCACGGTGATCTTCTTCAGTTGCGGCACCGCAGTTGAGAGCAGCTCCACCTGTTTCGCGAGAACCTCTTCGCCCAACAGCGAAGTGCCGGTCAGGTCTCCACCGGGTCTCGCCAGCGTGACCGCGAAACCGGCGCCGACCGGGTCTCCGGCGCTGATCATGACGATGGGCAGACCGGGCGCACCATCGCGAGCCGCGCGAATCGCAGTGGTGCCGAGGGCTAGGATCAGCGCGACCGGAAGCGCCTTGAGCTCGGCGGCGAGTTGGCGCTGCCGACCGGGGTCTACGCCCGCCCAACGGATTTCGATCACGAGGTTCTTGCCCTCGACCCAGCCCAGATCGCGCAGACCCATCCGCAGAGCGTCCAAAGCGAGCTGGTCGGCATGTTCCGGCTCGCTTCGCGGAACGAGCAACCCGATCCTGAAGACCTTGGACGGTTGCTGGCCGCGAACGGCGGGTGGCTCGAACAGGCATGCGCCGACGATGAGGGTGAAGAATGCGCGCCGATCCATTGCTCAATGCCTCATCGACGTATGTGGCAAGCCGCCGCTACTGAACGACTTCGTCCGCGCGCAGTAACAGCGGTCGTGGAACGGTGGGGCCGAGCGCCTTGGCGGTCCGGAGATTGAAGCACGAGCTCGAATTTGTCCGCCAACGCGATGGGGAGGGCTGCGGGCCGGTGCGGCGCGTGATCATTTAATCACGCCTGGACCTACCCCCACACCTGGCGCGCCACGCGGACCATGTTGCCTCCCATGACCAGCGCGGCCTCGTCGGCTGCCATTCCCGTGCGCTCCAGCGCGGGCGCCAGCACCGACCACGTCTCGATCGGCGTGTACGTCATCCGCTGGATCGCGCGGTCGTAGCCGGCGCTCCTGGGCCACCAGTAGGTTGCGTCGAAGTCGCCGGGCGGCGTGTCGTCGATGCCTTCCTGGTGAAAGCTGATGTCGAGACCCACGCCCACGTGCTCCACGCCCACCAGGTCCGCGACGTACGCAGCGTGCCGCGCGACGTCGTCGGCGCCGGGCGTACGTGTCCCGAGAAAGCCCGATACGCCGGATACGCAGATCACGCCTCCCGTGGCAGCGCAAGCGCGTATCTGCTCGTCGGTCACGTTACGTCCGTGCTCGACCAGCGCCAGCGGGTTCGAATGGCTGAAGATCACGGGCTTCACCGACGCTTCCATGATGTCGAGGCTCGACCGACGGCCCGTATGCGAACAGTCCATCAGCACGCCCGCCTCGTTCACGGCGGCGACCATCTTTCGTCCGAGCGGCGTCAGGCCCTGCACTTCGTCGTGGCATCCGCCCGCGACGCTGTTGTTGCGGTTGTACGCGAAATGAATCTGCCGCACCCCGAGGTCGTGATAGAGCGCGACCATCGCCGGCTGTTCGAGCAGCGGCATCGCACCTTCCAGATCGAACCCGAGCGCGAGCTTGCCGTCCTCGGCCGCGCGCTCGATGTCCTCGACGTGCGATGCCAGCACGTAACGGTCCGGGTGCGCGGCAATGGTCGCGCGGAAGCCGCCGATGACCGACATCACCTGCGACAGCGGGTTCATGTCCATGCCGATGTTGATCGACACGTAGTTACAGCCCGCGGCATGCAGGCGGTCGATGGGCGCGAAGTCGGCGCGTGGGTGCAGCGGCAGGCAGGCGTGGGCTTCCCAGACGATCATGAGCTTCCTGTGTCACTTAGAGAACGAAAAGGAACTGCAAACGCGACCAGAAACACACCCGTTCAGGCGGCGCGCTTGCGTCGAAAGCCGATCGAGGCTTCCATCAGCCGGCGCGTGTAGTCGTGGCTCACGCGGCTCGCCGCGAGGTCCTTCGACGAGACGAGCTCGACCGTTTCACCGCGCTGCATGACCATCAGCCGCTCGCACATGTGCGTCACCACCGCGAGGTCGTGACTCACCATGATAAACGTTAGCACGCGACGGCGGCGCAGATCCTCGAGGAGATTCAGCACCTCGGCCTGGACCGACGCGTCGAGCGACGACGTGGGCTCGTCCAGCAACAGGACCTGCGGCTCGAGAATCAGCGCGCGTGCGATCGCGATTCGCTGGCGCTGTCCTCCCGACAACTGGTGGGGATACCGAAAGCGGAACCCCGATCCGAGGCCCACCTCGTCCAGCGCCTGCTGGATCCTGCGCTCGGCGTCGCCGATGTGGTGGATCGCCAGCGGTTCGGCGAGTATCCGGTCGACCGTCTGGCGCGGGTGCAGCGAACCGTACGGATCCTGGAACACCATCTGCACGAGCCGCCGAAACGCTCTGTTGCCGGGAAGCGGCGTTCGCTGCGCTTGCGCTGCCGAGGCTCCGTCCGGCGATCCGGCGACGAGACGCACGGTTCCGGATGCTATCGGTGCAAGGCCGCACAGCGCCCGCAACACCGTCGTCTTGCCCGAGCCCGACTCGCCGACGATGCCGAAGCTTTCGCCCGGTGCAACGGCAAGCGTCGTATCGGCGATGGCGACGAAGCCGCCGTACGTCACGCGGAGATGCGAAGCATCCAAACCGACGCCGCCCCGAGCGCCGTCGACTCCGGCATCCCGCGCACCGCTGAGGCTCGACGCGGTCACTCGACTTTTACTCCGCCCATTCCGGCCTCCGATCGAGCGTCGGCAGCGGATGCCGGTCTTCGCCGAGCCGCGGCAGGCACTCGACCAGTCCCCGGGTGTAAGGATGCTTGGCCGCAGCGAGCTTGCCGGCCTCGACCTCTTCGACGATGCGTCCGCCATACATGACCAGAATCCGGTCGCAGAATGTCGAGACGAGACGAAGATCATGCGAGATGAGGATGAGTCCCATGCCCCGGCGCGCCACGAGCTCATCGAGTATCGCGAGCACCTGCAACTGCACGGTGACATCGAGCGCCGACGTCGGCTCGTCGGCGATCAGCAGATCCGGATCGGCGATCAGCATCATCGCGATCATGGCGCGCTGGCCCATGCCGCCCGAGACCTCATGCGGGAATAGATCGTAGACACGCGTGGGATCGTCGATGTGGACGGCTTCGAGAGCGCTGAGCGCGCGGCTCCTCGCTTCGCGCGGCGACACTTTCGAATGAGCGCGCAGCGTCTCGACGACCTGGTCGCCGATCGGCATCACGGGGTTGAGTGAGAACTTCGGGTCCTGCAGCACCATCGCGATGCGCCCGCCACGGAGCTCGCGACGCTGCCGCTCATTGCATCGAAGAAGATCCGCACCATCGAACTCGAGCCGTCGCGCCGTAACGCGGCCCTCCGGCGCGGTGAGGCCGAGAATCGCCCGGCCGGTCTGCGTCTTGCCCGAGCCCGATTCGCCGACGATGCCAAGACGCTCCCGTCCCAGCGTGAACGACACGCCGCGCACGGCCTCGGTCGTGCCGCCGTCGCGCGCAGGAAACGACACGCGCAGATCCTCGACGACGAGCAACGGCGAAAAAAGGGTCACGTCCGGTTTCCTGCGGTCCACTGGAGCAGGTTCCTGTTCACCTGCTCGCCTTCGGATCGAGCGCGTCGCGCAAGCCGTCGCCCAGGAAGTTGAACGCGAGGCTTACGAGGAAGATGGCTGCGCCGGGCGCGGCGGCGACCCACCAGTGATCGAGCACGTACAGGCGGCCGTTGGCGATCATCGCCCCCCACTCCGGGCTGGGCGGTTGCGCGCCGAGGCCGAGGAAGCCCAACCCTGCCGCCGTGATGATGATGCCCGCCATGTCGAGCGTGACCCGTACGATTACGGACGACACACAGAGCGGCATGATGTGGCGCCAGACGATTCGCCACGGGGACGCGCCGCTGAGCCGCACCGCGGAAATGTAGTCCGCCTGCCGCAGCGTGAGCGTCTCGGCCCGGGCGATCCGCGCGTAGGGCGGCCACGACGTGAGCGCGATGGCGATCACCGCGTTGCCGATGCCGGGCCCGAGCGCCGCGACGAATGCCAGCGCCAGAATCAACCGCGGGAACGCGAGGAAGATGTCGGTGATTCGCATCAGGGTCGCGTCGATCAGCCCGCCCGAATAACCCGCGATGGTGCCGACGGCAAGCCCGATGGGCGCTGCCAGAATCGCAACCAGGACGACGACGAACAACGTGATCCGCGAGCCGAAGATCACGCGCGACAGGATGTCGCGCCCCTGGTCATCGGTGCCGAACCAGTGCGCCAGGGACGGCGGCAGGAGTCGCGTTGTGCGCAGGTCGCCAATGTACGGACTGTAGGGGCTCAGCACATCGGCGAACGCCGCCGTGAGCACGAGGCCGATGACGATGAGCAGGCCAGCCATCGCGAGCCGGTTGCGCGCGAACGTGCGCCACGTCGCGTAGGCGCGCCCGAACGCCGCCTGCCGCCGCGAACGCGGCCGGTCCGACATGAGCCAGTCGTGCACACTCTCATCGGTGCGGCGTGCCGCTTCGTTCGCACTCGTCACCGGCGCACCATCGCACGTGTGCGTGGGTCGAGCATCTGGTAGAGCAGATCCGATAACAGATTGAGACCGACGAAGATCGACCCGACGACGATCGTCGCGCCGAGCACGGCATTCATGTCGGCGTTCTGGAGCGAATTCGTAAGGTAGAGGCCAAGCCCCGGCCACGCGAAAACGGTCTCCGTCAGCACCGAGCCCTCCAGCAGTCCCGCGTACGAGAGCGCGATCACGGTGACGAGCGGCACCATCGCATTGCGCAGCGCGTGGCGCCAGATGATCCGCGCCTCCGACAGACCCTTTGCCCGAGCCGCGACGATGTACTCCTGCGCGAGCTCGTTCAGCATGAAGGAGCGCGTCATGCGGCTGATGTAGGCAAGCGAGAAGTAGCCGAGCAGCGACGCCGGCAGGATCAGGTGCGACAGCACGTTCCCGAACGCCTGCCACTCGCCGGCGCGCGCCGAATCGAGCAGCAACAGGCCCGTGACGGACGTCAAGGTGTATTCGTAGACGACGTCGATCCGCCCCGGCCCGCTCACCCAACCCAGCCGCGCATAGAAAACGACGAGCGCCATAAGCCCAAGCCAGAAGATGGGGATCGAATAGCCGATCAAGCCCATGATGCGCACGGCCTGGTCGACGACGCCGCCGCGCCGCACCGCCGCCCACACGCCGAGCGGAACGCCGATGCCGGCGCCTATCACAATGCCCAGCGTCGCGAGCTCGAACGTCGCCGGAAACGTGCGGCGGATGTCCTGCATCACGGGGTTGGACGTGAGCACGGAGCGGCCGAAGTCCCCGTGCAGCACCTTGCTCACGTAGATGTAGAACTGCTCCCACAACGGTTTGTTGAGACCGAGCTCCTCCCGCACGCGAGCGATCACGTGTTCGGGCGCACGGTCGCCGACGATCGCCAGGACAGGATCGATCGGGATGACGCGGCCGATGAAAAACGTGACCGCAAGCAGCCCGAGATACGTGAGCAGAATGACGACGAGGAAGCGCGCGACGAGTTGCGACGACCGGAGCAGGCGCGCGCTGCCGCGGTCCACGATGTCAGAACTCGGGTTGCCGCGCTATTTCTTCGACACGCGGAACATGTACGTCGTGTCGGACGTCGGGCCAAGCTTCAGTCCCTCGACATCGCTGCGGAACGCGGCGACTTCCGTCTGCTGGTAAAGCATGACGAACGGGCTGTTCTTGCGGAAGTCCGCCTGCATCTCCTCGTACATGGCCTTGCGCTTCGCCGGGTCGCGCTCGAGCACGGCCGCGTCGGCCTTCTTGGTGAGCTCGGGGATCGCCCACGCATTGCGCCAGGCCAGCGGCTTCGACTTGGCGTCGTCGCCGTTATCCGGGTTGCGCGCGAAGGTGTCGGCATTGGTATGCGGATCCCAGTAGTCGGCGCCCCACTGGCCGATGTACATGTCATGCGTGCGCGCCCGGTACTTGGTCAGCGTCTGCTTGCCATCGCCGGGAAGAATTTCGACGTCGATGCCGGCGCGCTTCGCCGTCTGCTGGAACGCCTCGGTGATCCCTTGCACCGGCTGCACGGTGCGCATGTCGATCGTGACCTTGAAACCGTTCGGATAGCCCGCCTTGGCGAGTAGCGCCTTAGCCTTGTCGACGTCGAGCTTGTACGGATTCTCGGTCGACGCGCCAAGCAGGCCGACGGGCAGGAAGTTCTGATGGACGACGCCGATGTTCTTGATCAAGGTGTCGCCGATCGCGGAGTAGTCGACCAGCCATTTCATCGCCTCGCGCACCTCGGCCTTGGCGAGGATAGGATTCTTCTGGTTCAGGCTGAAGTAGTACACCGTGCCCTTCGGCGTCGACGTCGACTTGATCTCCTTGTTCGACGCGAGCGCGGCGAGGTCCTGCGGCGTCAGGTTGCGCGCGATGTCGGCGTCGGCTTTCTCGAGCAGCAAACGCTGGGTGGCGGCTTCCTTCACGTGCCGGTAGATGACGCGCGGCAGCTTCGATTTCTCGCCGTAATAGTTGTCGTTTCGCTCGAGCGCCACGATCTCGTTGGCGCGCCATTCACGAAGCTTGAGCGGCCCCGAGCCGGCATAGTTGGTCTTGAGCCAGCCGTAGCCCAGGTCGCCGCTCTGCTCCTTCGACAGCACAAGCTTCTTGTCGACGATGGCGGCTACGTTGGCGGTGAGGCAGTTGAGCACGAACGACGGCGCGAACGATTTTTCCGTCTCGAGCGTCAGGGTCAACGGTCCGGTCTGCTTGATCCGGTCCTTCACGTTGTCCTTGGTGAATCCGAACTGCGTCAGGATGAACGCCGGCGTCTTGTCGAGCAGCACCGCGCGTTGCAGCGAAAACACGGCGTCTTCCGCCGTCAGTGGATTGCCCGACGCGAACTTGAGGCCGGGCTTCAGCTCGAAACTGTAAGTTTTTCCGTCCGGCGCCACTGTCCACGACTTGGCGATGTCGCCGTAAAGCTTCGATGGATCGTTAACGTCGAAGCGCACGAGGCGATCGTACACGTTGCCCATGATCTCGCCCGCCGAGATCTCGAACGATTCGGCGGGATCCATCGTGATGATGTCGTCGAACGCGAACGCAACGACCAGCGTGTCCCTTGGCGTGGCGGCCTGCGCGGGCCATGCGATGGCCGCGGCGAGCGCCAGCGCGACGGCGGCCGACTGGAGCGAACGGCGGAGGATCGACAGTGGAAATTGCGTCATCGGAAATCCCATCGGCGAGAGTTGGGAACTTGCAGGAAAGGACCGCGGGCAGTGTATACCCGTCCCAATTGCGGCATCAACCGACGCTTTGCAGGGCGCCGGACGCCGTGTTACGTTTCGCGAGCACAACCCGTTCCGGAGTGAAAGGATATGACTCACCGCATCACCGTCGCGGCCGCCTTCACGTTAGCCGCAACCCTGGTCAATGCCAATGGCATCGAAGGCCAAACCGATGCAAGCACGCCGCCGCCCTTGTCCGCGTACAGACCGCTTGTTCTGGCCCAGGCCGGAGCCGGGAAACCGGGAAACCCCGCCGCGCCGCCGATGCAGCCGCCCTCGTCGAAGGAGGGGTCGGACTGGGTCGCGCTGGGCAAGCGTCTCGTCGATAGCCATGACTGCCACGCGTGCCATACACCGATGAAGATGGGCTCGAACGGCCCCGAGCCGGATATGTCGCTCGCACTGTCGGGGCACCCGCAGAACCTCGTGATGCCGCCGCCGCCGAAGCTCGACGGCCCGTGGGGGTGGGTCGCGGCGAGCACCAACACTGCATTCGCCGGCCCGTGGGGTATCAGCTACGCGATCAACCTTACGCCCGACGCGGAAACGGGCCTCGGCAAGTGGCAGGAATCCGAATTCGTGCAGGCGATCAAGACGGGCAAGCATCTTGGCGTCGGCCGCCCGATCATGCCGCCCATGCCCTGGCCGGCGTACAAGAATCTCAGCGATGCGCAGCTGCGGGCGATTTACGCGTATCTACGCTCCATTCCACCGATCAAGAACAAGGCGCCGGACTACGTTCCGCCGATCAAATAGCATGAAACTTTTCAGCAGCTCGTCGACCCCGTTTGGACGCAAGGTCGAAGTCGTCGCGACCGAAAAAGCACTCCTCGACAGCATCGAGGTCGTCGCGACGTCCACATCGCCGATGGCGCCGCACGAAGAGCTCTCGCGCGTCAATCCGCTGATCAAGATTCCGGCGCTGATCCTCGATGACGGCCGCGTGCTGTACGACTCTCTCGTCATCTGCGACTACTTCGACACGTTGCGGCCGCCACGTGTGATTCCCGAGTCCGGCCCAAGGCGGTGGGACGTCCTGACGGTGCACGCGCTCGCAAGCGGCATCTGCGATGCCGCCGTGCTGGCGCGCTACGAGCAGGCGCTTCGCCCCGAGCCGATGCGATGGCCCGACTGGACCCGCGCGCAGATGAAGAAGATCGAGAGCGGGCTCGACTGGCTGGAACGCAACATTTCGCTGCTCGGTGACGGCGGCACGGCGTCGATCGATCTCGGCCAGATCACCGTAGGCTGCGCGCTCGACTACCTCGGCTTCCGCTTCGCGGAGATCGACTGGCGCGCCTCGCGCCCGCGGCTTGCCGCGTGGCACGCGGTAATTGCAAAGCGTCCGTCGATGCAGCGGACGATGCCCAAGGTCTGAAGCCGACGAGAGGCTGCGGGCGATGATTCTCGCAAGGGCGCTCCCACGCATTCTTCTCTTCGCGTTGCTGTTGGTCGCGGTGCTGGCGTCGATTCCGCTGCTCACGCTTGCGTTCGGAGGCATTTCGACGTCGCGCGATTGGCGCACGGCAAGCCATCGGTCGAGCGGCGTTGCGCCGGACCCGGCGATCGAGCGCGGCGCAGTCGTGCAGGTGTACTCCGCCCGCACGTTCGGCTGGCGTGGGGCGTTTGCCGTCCACACATGGCTCGCGGCGAAGCCGCCGGACGCCGACACGTACACCCGCTACGAAGTGATCGGCTGGTACTCGCGCACCGGGCATTCGGTTGTTTCGGTGACCAACGCGCGCACGCCGGACACCGAATGGTTCAGCGCAACGCCGACCGTGCTGCGCGATCTGCGGGGCGCAGACGCGCAAACGGTCATCGACAAGCTCGACGAAGCGATGAAATCGTATCCGCACGCGGATCTGTATCGCGCGTGGCCGGGACCCAACAGCAATACGTTCATTGCGCACCTCGGTCGGGCGATTCCCGAGCTGCGCCTCACCATGCCGGCGAATGCCATCGGCAAGGATTACCTGCCCGGCGGCGAGTTCTTCGCGCACACGCCAAGCGGCACGGGCTACCAGGCATCGGTCGCCGGCCTCTTCGGCGTCATTGCCGGCGGCGACGAAGGTTTCGAGCTCAACGTGCTCGGCCTCGTCGCCGGCATCGATTTCGCGCACCCGGCGCTCAAGCTTCCGGGAATCGGCCGCATTCCCGGGTAGTCCGTTCCGGCGTTTGACGCGAGCGCGAAGCGGACAGGACGACGAATGGTGACCAAACGCGACTCCCCGCGATCGACCGCAGACGTCGCAGCGGGATCGAGCCTGCCGCTTCTCCAATCGGAGGAGCAGTTCCGCGCGCTGGTGGAAAGCATCGTCGATTACGCGATCTTCATGCTCGACGCGGAAGGACGCGTCATCAGCTGGAACACGGGAGCCGAGCGGCTCAAGGGCTATCGCGAAGAAGAGATCGTCGGCCAGCACTTCTCGCGCTTCTATCCCGTCGACGCAATCGAGCAAGGCATTCCCCAGCAGGAACTGGAGATCGCCCGCGACAAGGGCCGCTTCGAGGACGAGGGCTGGCGGCTCCGCAAGGACGGCTCGTTCTTCTGGGCCAGCGTCATCATCACGCCGGTGCGCGACAGCAGCGGCCATCTGCTTGGGTTCGCGAAGGTGACGCGCGACCTGACCGAGCGCCGCCTCACGACGCAGCGGCTGGAGGCGAGCGAAGCGCGGCTGCAGGCGTTCATGAACAACAGCCGCTCGATGATGTTCATCAAGGATCTGGCCGGCCGTTACCTCTACGTCAACGATCCGTTCCTGGAGGCCTTCGGCGTCGATCGCTTCGACGTCATCTTCCGCTCCGACAGCGAGATCTTTCCGGCGGACGTGGCCGCACAATTCGGCCGGAACGATGCGGAAGCGCTTGCCGCGGGCAAAGGGATCGAGTTCGAGGAAAAGGCGCGCTACAGCGACGGCAACGAACACGTCAGCATCGTGCACAAGTTCCCGATGTTCGACCGGCACGGCCAGGTGATCGCGCTCGGCGGCGTCGTCACGGACATCACCGAGCGCAAGAGCCTCGAACAGGCGCTGCGCGACAACAACGAGCAGCTCCGCACCGCCATCCGGACGGAAATTGCGCTTCGCCAGCGGCAAGAGCATCTGCAGCGCGTCGCCACGCAGGATCCGCTGACCGGCGTCACGAATCGCGCTCCATTCTTTCGACGCGCCGAGCACGCCATCGCGGCGGCGCGGCGCTCCGGCGCCCTGATCGTGCTGCTGTTCATCGACCTCGATCGCTTCAAGGACGTCAACGACGGGCTGGGACACGCGGCAGGCGACGAGGTGCTGCGCGAGGTCGCGGCACGCCTGTCCGCATGCCTGCGCGAAGTCGACGCGATCGCGCGCCATGGCGGCGATGAATTCATCGTGCTGCTCGATGGCATCGAGAAGACCGACCAGATCCTGCAGGTCACGAACCGGATGCGGGACGAGCTCGCGAAGCCGATGAACATCGCGGGGCGCGAAGTGCGCGTGACGGGCAGCATCGGCGTGGCGATCTATCCGCACGACGGCGGCGACGTGTCGACGCTGATCCGGATGGCGGACGTCGCCATGTACCGCAGCAAGGAGCTCGGCCGAAACACGGTGCAGCTTTACACGCCGGACATGGAGATGCCGCCGCGAGCATGAGCGGCTCTCGCTGATCGCGAGCCCAGGCGCGCGTGTTGCTTTGCGTGGTCGCGTGGCCTGCGACCGTGTCGCTTTTCGGTGGTCGCGCAGCCATGGCGAGCACTTCGGCGCGACTCCCGCGCGGACGCGGAGTCAATCCTGCCTCTAAGCGCACGGCGAATGTCGTCGCGCGCCTTCGAATCAGGCGAGCTTCACCAATTGCTTGCCGAAGTTCTCCCCGCGCAGCAGCGCAATCAGCCCTTTGGGCGCGTTGTCGATGCCTTCGACGACCGATTCGCGATACTTGAGGTTTCCGGCGGCGAGGTGGGTACCAAGACCCGCCAGCGCCTCTCCGTAGCGGTCCTTCCAATCGAACACGATCATGCCCTGCATGTGAATGCGGTTGACGAGCACCGAGCGCAGCCGGCGATACGCGTAGGGCTCCGTCGAGTTGTACTCCGCGACGAGCCCGCAGACGACGATGCGCGAGAACCGGTTCATCTGCGCGAGCAGCGTGTCGAGGACGGCGCCGCCGACGTTCTCGAAATCCACGTCGACGCCTTTTGGACAGGCCGCACGCAGATCGTCGTGCAGCGATCCGCGCCGGTGGTCGACACATGCATCGAATCCGAGCTCGCGCACGACGTAGTCGCACTTCGCCGCTCCACCGGCGATGCCGACCACCCGGCAGCCATGAATCCTCGCGAGCTGCCCGACAACGCTGCCGACGGCTCCCGAAGCTGCCGACACGACGACCGTCTCGCCCGCCCTGGGTTTGCCGATCTCGAGCAGCCCGAACCACGCCGTGAAGCCGGGCATTCCGAGGACGCCGAGGTAGTACGACGCCGGCACCCGGCGCGTGTCGATCTTCGTGAGCTCGCCGCCCTTGATCGTGCCGTAGAGTTGCCAGCCCGAAGGTGCAAGCACCGTGTCCCCCGGCACGAAGCGTGCGTCACGCGATTCGACCACTTCGCCCGTTGTCTGCCCCACCATCACTTCCCCGAGCTGCACCGACGGCACATACGACTTCACATCGTTCATCCGTCCGCGCATGTACGGATCGAGCGACAGCCACTCGTTCTTCACCAGCACTTCGCCATCGCCGGGCACCGCCACCGGCGCGTCGACGATGCGGAAATCGTCTTCGGTCACCGTCCCTTGCGGACGCCTCACAAGCAACACCTGCCGATTCATTCGCTGCATCGTCGATCCCATGTCCTCGGTGTCTACAAATCCAAACCGGCAAAGCGCTCGAGATGGTACTCCGCGTCGCCGAACTGTTGAGCGATCATGGTCAGCCGGCGGAACGTGTGGCTGACCTTGAGCTCGTCCGTCATCCCCATGCCGCCGTGCAGCTGCACGGACTCCTGGCTCACGCGGCGACACGCGTCGGCGACGCGAATCTTCGCCGCCGACACGGCGCGCTTTCTCACGGCCGCAGCCGTTTCCACATCAGCCGCCACATCCGTCGCCGCGTGAGTAGCGGCACGAGTTGCGGCTTCGGTTGCGGCATGAGTCGGTTTATCCACGCTCGCGCAGGCGAGGCTCGCCATCGATTGCACCTGCTCGTACTCGATGAAGAGATCGACCATCCGGTGCTGCAGCGCCTGAAACGAGCCGATCGCGACGCCGAACTGATGCCGCGCCTTGAGATATTCGAGCGTCGCGTCGTTGGCGTAGCGGATCGCCCCCACCGCTTCGGCGCAGACCAGTGCGGTGGCGAAATCGACCACGGACTCGATCAGCGGGAGCGCACGGCCGACGTTGCCCACGACCGCATCGTCGCCGATGTGCACGCCGCTGAGTGCGATGTCCGCGGCGCGCTGGCCGTCCAGCGTCCGGTAGCCACGAACGGATACGCCGGGCGCCCTGCGCTCGACGAGAAAAAGCGAAATGCCTTCGTCGTCCCCGGTGCTGCCGGCAGTGCGCGCCGACACGAGAATCAGTTCCGCTTGCTCGCCGTGAAGGACGACGCGCTTGTCGCCTTCGAGCAGATAGCCACCGTCGCGGCGCGTGGCCCGTGTGGCAACGTGAGCGAGACCGTATCGTGCGTCCGTTTCGGTTTGCGCGAACGCGAGCGTGAGGTCGCCCGCGACCACCGCCGGCAGGATGCGCTCCTTCTGTGCTTGCGTGCCGCCGCGCGCAATCAGCTGAGCGCCCAGACCCACGGTCGCAAGGTACGGTTCGACGATCAGCGCTTCGCCGATCGCTTCCATGACGGGCATTGCATCGACTGCACCGCCGCCGAAGCCGCCGTGGTCGACCGGCACGCAAAGGCCGAGCAGGCCCAGCTCAGCCATTGTCTTCCACGCTTCAGGGCTGACACCTTCCGCCGAGCCGACGATCTTTCGGCGAGTGTCGAAGTCGTAATCGCGCTCGACGAAACGCGCGATCGAAGCCGCGAGCTGCCGTGCTTCCTCGGTGCGATCGAAGTTCATGGGCTCTAAAGTCCCAGCACCTGCTTCGCGATGATGTTGCGCTGGATCTCGTTCGATCCCGCGTAGATCGTCGTCTTACGGTAGTTGCAGTAGCGCGGCGCGAGCGACGCGATGAGGCGATCGTCGTCGTCCATCGCGTCGTAGCGCTCGATGCAGTGCGCGAGCGGTCCCGCCGCCTGCATCATCAGCTCCGTCAGCGCCTGCTGGATTTCGGTGCCCTTGATCTTCAGCATCGATACTTCGGCCCCGGGCGAGCTGCCGCCGCGAAACCGGTCGATGAAGCGCAGGTTGGTCATCGTCAGCGCCATGAGCTCGATCTCGAGCCGCGAAAGCCGGTCGCGAAAGCGCGGATCTTCGGTGAGCGGCCGGCCGCCGCTGTGACGGCGGGCGGCGAACGCCTTCAGCCGCTCGAGCTCGCGCTTGCACGTTCCGATTCTCGCGGTGTTGAGCCGCTCGTGCCCGAGCAGGTACTTGGCGACCGTCCAGCCGCGGCCCTCCTCGTGGATCAGCTGCTCGGCCGGCACCGCGACGTCGTCGAAGAAGACTTCGTTCACTTCGCGTCCGCCGTCCATCAGCATCAGCGGCCGCACCGTGATTCCCGGCGTCGAGAGATCGATCAGCAGGAACGAGATGCCCTCCTGCTTCTTCGCCTGCGCGTCGCCGCCCGTGCGCACGAGGCAGAAAATCCAGTCCGCCATGTGCGCGAGGGTCGTCCACGTCTTTTGCCCGTTGACGACGTAGCGGTCGCCGTGGCGCACGGCGGACGTGCGCAGCGACGCGAGGTCGGATCCGGAGCCCGGTTCCGAATAGCCCTGGCACCAGAAATCGTCGCCCTGGTAGATCCGCGGGAGGAATCGCTGCTGCTGGCCCGGGGTGCCGAACCGCAGCAGCACGGGCGCGCACATCGCGAGGCCGAACGGCGGCAGCTGCGGCGCGCCGGCGTAACCGCACTCCTCCTCGAAGAGGTAGCGCTGCACGACGCTCCAGTCCGTGCCGCCCCACTCGCGCGGCCACGCGGGTGCGATCCAGCCCTTTGCCGCGAGGATCTGGTGCCACCGCTGAAGCTCGTCCCGGGTAAACGATTGGTAACGGACGACCTTGTCCCTGAGCTCGGACGGAAGGTTCGCAGCGAGCCATGCGCGAACTTCGCAGCGGAAGGCGACCTCGTCGCGGGAAAGATTGAGTCCCATCGCGTTGTTTGGCGGTAGTCGTTTTCGGCCATGGTACGCTTTCCGCCCGCTTCGCGCGGCGCGATTTTTGGCGCTTGTGGGGTGCACATTTTCCGCGTCCTCCAGGGCGCAAGCGATCGAGGAAACCATGTCGAGAGTCTTCGCCGCCGTGTTCCGTAGCACCGTGACGACTCGGTTTCGGGCGTTGCCGCGCATGGCACTCGGCTGCTTTGTCCTGATCACGTGCCTTGGTGCTTACGCGGCGTCGCTGCCGCCCGTTGCCGCGCGCAGCGGGATGGTCGCGACGGCGCAGCATCTAGCCACCAAGGTCGGTGTGGACGTGTTGAAGCGCGGCGGCAACGCTGTAGACGCCGCCGTTGCCGTCGGCTATGCGCTGGGCGTGGTCCTGCCGGCTGCCGGCAACGTCGGAGGCGGCGGCTTCATGACAATTCACCTGGCCGACGGCCGCAACGCGTTCATCGACTTCCGCGAGACCGCGCCGGCCGCCGCAACGGCCAACATGTATCTCGATGCGCATGGCAACGTAGCGCCCGGGCGCAGCACGAAGGGTTATCTCGCCGCCGGCATCCCCGGCAACGTTGCCGGTTTCGAGCTCGCGCTCGCGCGGTACGGAACGATGAGGCGAGGGACGCTCCTGGCACCGGCCATCCGGCTTGCGCGCGACGGCTTCGTGCTGACGCAAGGCGATGTGGATCTCATCTCGATCGTCGCCCGCGATCTCGCCGAGGAT
>Ga0163163_10001546_pt1 | contig 19386 bp, 19 predicted proteins | sample S65metaG_FD_119766 | JGI IMG/M metagenome (GOLD analysis project Ga0163163, IMG submission 119766) | Switchgrass rhizosphere microbial communities from Kellogg Biological Station, Michigan, USA - S6-5 metaG | ecosystem: Host-associated > Plants > Roots > Rhizosphere > Soil | place: USA... | reverse complement strand
TGGGCACCGAATGGAAGAAGTCCCCGGCGATCACCTCACATCTTTCCAGGACGCCCCTTGTTCGTAGCTGCTCGGAAGCTTCGGCGCTGCCACTCGACGAATCGAAGAGGATGCCGCGCAATTTTGGTGCGCTATCCAAAATGGTGGCAATGAGAGTCCCGTTGCCCCCGCCGACATCGACGATCTTTGAGAAACTCGCGAAATCATAGGCCGTGACGAGGTCTTTGGCGACCTGGCGCGTGATTTCCGCCATGGCTTCGTTGAATACCGCAGCCTGTTTGGGATCTCTTGCGAGAAACTCGAAAGCCTCTACGCCAAAAACATGTCGGAACGCCGGGGTTCCGGTCAAGATGCTGTGGCGCAGTTCGCCCCATGATCGCCATACGCGCTCGCTACCGAACATGAGCGCTAGATTTCGTACCGAGTCTGGCACGCCGCCGCGCAGTTGTTCACCCATCTCGTTGAGTGCGAAACGGCCGGGTTCAAGCTCGTCGATTACACCAAGACTCGCCAAAGCACGCAACAACCGATGAAGCGCAGGAACGTTGGCGCCGGCCTCGCCCGCGAGCGTCTCGGTCGACTTGGCGCCTGCAGCCAGCAAGTCGGCTATGCCAAGCTCGGCTGCTACGTGCACGACCCGCGCAGCCATGAAGCCGTTGATCAATGGCATAAGCATCGCGTTGAACCCGCTGCGTCCGCTGCTCGCCGTCTTTTCAATCATGCTGTTCACACTCCCCTATTGGGTGCAAGTCTACGGGAGCGCGGGCTCAGAGCAAGGGCCGAGGCGCGCCAAACGAACGGCAACCAGGTCGTATAGTCCGCAAATTGCTTCGGAGCATGAGTCCCAAGATGGCCCATTCGCGACCTATCGCACTGCCAAACGATCTGTTTAAAAAAGAGGCATAGCGGAAATCGATACGCTCCCGTCTGTTGCCAAGCCGCCGTTCGTGAATCAAAAGAGACATTCGATGAACTGCCATTTGGTGCGGCTGATACTTCTCGGCAGGCCGGCACGCCGCTTCCGTGCGCAAGTGCGTAGCAAGGCCCCAACGTAAACAACCTGTGGCTTCATGGGCCTTTAAAAGCCGTCTGCAATTCTTTTTGCCCCATCGTTGCATTTTGGAGCAGCAACATAAGCAGGATGCGCGCCTTCTGCGGAGACAAGTCGTCCCCCATCACGGCACCGGCGTCCACCAAGGTTCTGCCGCCGCCCTCAAAGCCATAGTTTGGCAAGACGCGGCCGTTAGGCACGCGCGAAGTGATGACGACCGGCACTCCCTTTGCAATCGCTTCCTTGATGGCGCCAAACATCGGTAGGTTCACGTTGCCCCATCCCAAGCCCTGGATCACAATGCCTTTAGCGCCGTGATCAACCGCTGCTCTTACGAGGTGGCCGTCGGCGCCACCATACATGGCAACGATCTCAACGTATGGCATGGCGTCAGTTTTGATAGGCACATGTTGCCGCCGCAATGGAGCCCGCGAAAAGACGACGCGATCATAATCGACAATGCCGAGGAAGCCGAAATCCCCCGACTTGAAGGTTTCGACGCTCGACGTATGCGTCTTGGTTACATCGCGGGCCGCGTTGATTTGGTTGTTCATGGCAAGCATCGCGCCCTTGCCTTTGGATTGAGGATCCACGCAGATGCGCACCGCATTCAAGAGATTACGGGGCCCGTCAAAATCAGGTTCAGAAGCATTGCGCTGAGCACCGATCAGGATGATAGGCTTCTCGGAATTGGTAGTGAGGTCGAGCCAATATGCTGTCTCCTCAAGCGTGTCAGTCCCATGCGAAATAATGACACCAGCTACTTCCGGTCGGGCGAGTGCACGACTGACTTCGCTGCTCAAAGCGATCCACCGAGGCGGGTCCATGTAGTCGGACGGCACGTTAGAAATATTGTTGACCTCGACCTTGGCATATTTGGAAACGTCCGGCACCGTGGCCACCAGATCTTCGCCGGAGATAGCTGGCACCGGCGCCTTCTTTACGGGATCGATCTTCATTGCGATTGTCCCACCCGTGGCGATCAGCGGACAAACCGGGAGATTATTTTGAGCGATCGCGGTAGTGTGGGAGACCGTAAAACACAGCAGTGCCATGGTTATTAGCGTGATCGCGGCACGTCGATCCATGTTGGGCTCCCTTTAATTCGCACGGAATGTGGACGCCGATCGCACCGGCGAAGCCTACGTCGATCGATTTCAGAGTTGGGACCTGCCGCAGTATGATCGTTGCCTTTCGCTTCGGCATGTCCCGTATCAAGGGCAGCTACGCGCAGGATACTCCGTTGGTGATGCGGGCGGAAAGGGAAAACCTCGGGGTCTGACATCCGTCTTTTAGGCAGCTCACTGCAGGCCATCGCATCTCTGCGGCGGCGAGCGCGAGAGGCGGTCAAGGCGCTGATCGTCGGGGGCTAGCCGCAGCGTTTCGTCAGCCTTCTGGGCCGTTTAAGCAGCATCCGCTTGGCCTTCACCTCTGAACGCTTCTTGATCTCGGCCTTGATTTTTTCGATCAAGGTCATTGGTTCTGATTTCTGGATCTTGAGGGTGGAGTTCATGTGCGCGCCCTCCCATAAACACTGCTCTGCAGGCTAGTCCTATTTGGAAATAGGGCAATCCCAAAGCGTTGAGCTCGGAGCCCACGCCATGTGACAAAATGAGCAAGGCCGGGCTTTTCCAGATGGTGGCCGAGACGGTTCGCAACACCCAACCCCAGCCGATCCACGGCGCGCAGTTTGCGCCGAAGCGCCGCAACACACGACCTGTGCCGAAGCGGACAGCCAAAATCAAAAGAGTTGGCCGCTGCGACGATACGTCCGCACCCTTCTAAACCGGCAGGTGCGGGGTCGTGTTCGGCTCCAGAGCTTCCTCTGCCTCACCCTGTTCCGGCAGAACCTCGCCGTGGATCAGGAGGGGCTCGCCGATCCAGAGCGGGTCAGCGAGATGGTCCTGGCGTGGATTGGTCGTGTTAGGGTGAATCAATATGCTGAGGCCGCGATGATTGAGCATCAGCCAGGGTACCAGGGACGAGAAGACTTCCCTAGCAAAGGAGACCTGAAACATCGCGCGATTATGAGGGCCGACCTTCGCGTCGTGCCAGCTACCTAGTCGAACCACGAAGCGTTCGCCGATCCACTCACGCAGCTTTTCCGCTACCGCTCGCGTGGTCGGAATCGTAGTAAATGTGGGCGTGATAGCTGGCGATTTCCGTGACGGACCGCGGTGCAGATATAGCCATATCTCTTCGTCTCCGGGGTGCAGGCGCGCGGCCGTGGCCGGAATACGCATGCTCAAAAAGCAATCCTTAGCACACTCATTTGGGCGCTACGATCATCTCTGATGACCAAGACCGATTCCGAGCGTTAACGCTTTCTGCCTCAGTGATCCTACGGATCTTTTCATTTGTTTTGCAATCTTTGATACAGGCGTCCTCGCCTTAGAATGCTGCTTAAGCAGCTTGATGTCTGATGCAGTGTACGGCCTGCGTGCGGCTGCTTTTCGTTTGACCACTTTATACCTTCCTGATTCTTGTTGAATTGAATTGTCCACATAGCACGTGCGATCTCGTCTTTTGAAGGCCAGGCGGACCGCTCGGTCCTGCATTGCGAGCCCCAAGTCAACAGTCCGCAAACCATCCGCCTTCTCCGCCAAACGCGCTAACGATTTCGAAAATCGTCCCGTGCACCATCTGCCCGACCAAAAGGAAATGGAGGTAGACTGTGAGTGGGAAGGCTGTTTTGGAAACCGTGCGCCGCTACCGCACCATCGCTTCGTTATACCGGCAGACAGCCGCGTTCCGTCCTGATCAAAAATGGTCGCTCCTGGCGCAAGCATTTGAGTATGAGCGTCTCGCAAGAACGGAGCTCGAAGGATACTTTACCGTTCACGACACCGCGTCGCAATGGGAGATGGCGGCCGCCGCGTGAGGCTGCCAAAGGTAACACGGTCAAACGTTCGCGCTCCTTTGGAAGCGCCGAAGTTCGATGGTTCACCTTGTTACAGTGTTCACAACCTATTAGGACGCATTGACGGCAAGGAGCGATGTCCGTTATGCAATCCATTTCGGACCTGCCGGCGACCGCCAACGGCAGAAGTCAACAACTGGAGCCAGTTGCATGATTGTCCGGGGATCTACGCCCCGCACACGACGATTTACAAAATCGGCATAAAGAGATGTCGGTCCACCCCCGACTGCCGTAGTGTGCTTTAGATTCCGACGAGCGGAAGACCGCTCGCCGCGTTTTGAGGCCGTCGTGACCCTATCAGACGCCGCGCTTCGTCGGCGCGACCGCTGCGCAGCAAGGCACAGGTCACCGCATATTCCAGAAGGTCTCGTTGCGCGCGGCTGCCGCCAACCCTTTCATGGACTTGCAAGACAGGCTTGAGCTCTTCGACGACGCGCGTCCAGTCGCCTTTTGCCAACCCGTCGAATCCGCGGGCGATTGGCACGAGAAGGTCAGCAGTTGGTCCCTTTGGGCCTTCAATGATCTTTGCAAGTGCATCCACCTCGCCCGCCATTGCAAATGCAAGAGCACTATGCATATCGGCAAAAACGATCCCTGAATTGGGAAACCACTTTGCCGCGTATTGGCTGATTTCTCTCCAAAGTTCTGGACGTCGTGGCTCACCTGCCATCTCTGCACGGGCGAGGAACGATGCGCAATCGGTGAGCACGTTGATCTGAGGGCCCCACGATCCACCCGGGTGCAGCGCCTCGCGATAGGTCTTCCATGCCTCTTCACGCCTGCCGGTCTCCAGGAACCAGAGCGCAAGATGCCAGCTTATGTGGCAATGCAGCTGGCCCTCGCGCGGATAGGTGGCGTTCCATTCGCGGAGATAGCTAAGCCCCTCTTCGCGCTGCCCCTTCTCGTAGAACAAATGGGCTTTGATGTGCGCGGCATGTGCATTGCGCGGATGTCCGCGAAGTGCAATCTCGATATTCTTGGCGCCATTGTCGAGCCTCTGCAATTCGATTTCCGCAAAGGCGAGCACGGTTCGAAACCACCAATCATTGCCATAATGCGTGGCGAGCGGCTCCAGCATTGCCAATTGTTCGAGCTCGCGCCCAGCCCTGCCCGAGAAAGCGATCAGACCGAACACGCCCGTGGCCGGCGCCAACACCATGGCATCACGCGGCCAATCCTTTAGATGTTCCGCAATCATTGGGATTGCGGCGGTGCCTTGACCGGTTAGAATCTTGGAAAAAATTGCAATATGACTTTGTTCTCGTGCCGTCGTAGCTGGGGCGAGCGCCTGCGCACGTTCGAGCGGAGCTTTGGCTTCGCCGCCATGACCGAGCACCTGCAAGCTTCGTGCAAGCCCCACGTGTGCCAGGGCAAAATCTTCGTCTGCAGCAATCGCTTCGCGGAACGCTTGGTCAATCCCCCAACCCGCTGATAGCAGCTTAGCTACGCCAAACACATAAGCGTCGCGAGCGGTGCTGGAGCTTGTGCTCAACTTGTTGCCATATCTGTCTTCAAGAACGCCCATGGCTTTCTCATCGATTATGCTTAGAAGGCGCAGACATTCTCATGCAGGAGTGGACCGCGCCTCATCCAAACACGTGCTCCGTCCTGCGACGCCTGGGCATGTAGAGCCATGCCAGCCGGCAAGCGGCCCCAGGCCTGCGGCTCAAGTGTTTCGCCTCCAATGGTCAGGCCCCCGCTAAGGAGGAGAAACTCCAATCCGTTGGTGCTTTCGACCGTGACACTGCCTTCAGGTCTCCAATCTTCGAACCGCACTTCCTCATGTCCGTCATCGAATAGAATTGTTGCAGCCGTTGCGCCAGCTCGTGGAGGGACTTGCTTTCCTTCGCCCGGTTGTCGCACGGTTTGGGCTTGATCATCCGCGCGGAACTGCCAGAGGCGAACGAAGATCGTGCATCCATTCTTTGAGGAGGGTACATGCGAAGTACCTGGCGGGTTGCGGATATACGCGCCAGCCGGATAGTCACCGTGCTCGTCCTGAAAAACGCCGTCGAGGACGACGAATTCCTCGCCACCAGTGTGGGTATGGCGCGGAAAGGCGCTGGCTGGCGCATACCGCACGATCGAGGTGGCACGAGCCTTCTCCTCGCCGATACGAAACAGCATGCGCCGGTCGACGCCCGCGGCTGGGCTAGCAACCCAGTCTTGCCTGGCCGCATGGACGATAACGGGACGAGTGAAATCATCGTTGATGCGCATGGTCAAGGCTCCGTTGGTTCACCATCGATAGTCGTCTGGCCGATTGGGTTGTCTGCCATCAAAAGCGTCTCGAAATACTGCATCGTAAGCTCACTGCGGTAGGTCCGGAGGACTTGCCAGGACCTCGTCCCGCGCCATGGCCTCCGGGATATCAAAGGTGACGATTTCTATGATCATGGTTCCATCCATTCGGCTAGGCTTCTCGTACGGTTGCGCGATACGATAGCCCAGCTATTGCCGAAAAGTGACCCCTCGAAACATACCGGCAGTTCAGCGAACGGGACAGATCCATGCTGCTCTCGCGCCGTCGCCGGACACTTTACCTGCCGCAGAAGAAAGGGATTGCCATGGAGCTTTCATCTCAACAATTGGCCTTGAAGGCGAAGGCGGCCGCTCTCTCAAACGGGCTGATACGCAAACGCGCTGCAGAAATTGATCAATCCCGAGAGTATCCCTGGGATGTTGTGGAGGCGCTGAAGGCCGAGCACTTCATGGGGATGACCATATCAGAACAATACGGCGGCCAAGGTCGGAGCTTCCTCGACACGTTGCTGGTCGTGGAGGAGGTGGCGCGCTCCTGTACAGTCTCGGCACGCATTGTGGTCGAGGCCAATATGGGTGCGATCTCGACCGTCATGGCGTACGGCACTGATGCGCAGCGCAAGCGGGCGGCCGCTCTCGTCCTGGCAGGCGACAAACCGGCCATCTGCATCACAGAACCTGACGCCGGCAGTGATGCAAGCGGAATGAAGACCCGAGCTGACAAACGCGGTAATCGCTACGTACTTAACGGCGGGAAACATTGGATCACCGGTGCAGGCGTATCGCGCCTACATCTAATTTTTGCGCGGGTATTCGATGAACATGGCGAGGAACTGGGCATCGGCGGTTTCCTAGCGGTGCGCGGGGAAGCCGAAGGACTGCGCGTGAGCAAGCGGGAAACAACGATGGGACTCTGCGGTATGCCCGAGGGGGAGCTCGTATTCGAAGACTTGGAGATTACGCCGGACATGGTGTTGCTGCCCCCGTCTGGTTTCAAGCGTGGGTTTGTCGACCTCATCAACGCCTACAACAGCCAGCGTGTCGGTGCGGGCACCGTGGCCATGGGAATCGCCGCGGGCGCGCTGGAGCACGCCGTTGAGTGGGCGAGGACGCGCGAGCAGTTCGGACGGCCTATCGGCGAGTTCCAAGGTCTGCAATGGATGCTCGCCGACATGCAGACGCAGCTCACCGCATCTCGCCTGATGTTGCACGCGGCAGCGTCTTCTCGCGGTCCGAGTGGCAGCCCATTCCCCGATCCGACGCTCGCCGCCCAAGCAAAGCTCTTCGCGTCAGAAGCGGCAATCAAGATCGTGAACGATGCACTGCAGATATTCGGTGCGCGTGGTTATTCACGTGACTTCCCGCTTGAGCGCATGGCACGTGATGTGCGCATGTTCACGATCGGCGGAGGCACGGCGCAGGTGTTGCGCACGCTCATTGCCAGCAAGGTCCTGGGGTGGAAACTGCCACAGACACGCGACGGTTACGCGAAATCGAAATCCAACGCAGAGCGGGACTAGAAGAGCCTTATCGGTTCTGATTGAATCGGAACCGAGGCTCTAACCTTATATTTTGACGCGTTTTCGTGCACAGCGAACCGCTCTACACTTCGCTCGAAAACGCTTTAGCGCTGCTATTTGCTTTCAGCCCCGGAGCCATGTCTCGGCGCGTGAGAAAACTGATCGTGGCCTATGGCGCAAGCCAGAGTCATGATAAAAGCGATTGGAGACCCAAGTGGTGGTTGCTCGCTCCAACTCGAGCGTTGAAAGATGGATCGACCGGCAACTGATTTCATCGCAACAGAATCGCGTTTTGGGGCCCAGAATTACGAACCCCTAGGCGTTGTTCTATCGCGCGGCAAGGGCGTGTGGGTGTGGGATACGGAAGGCAACCGTTATCTTGATTGTCTCTCAGCCTATTCGGCGGTGAATCAGGGGCACTGCCATCCGAAGATTCTGGCCGCAATGGTGGAACAGGCTGGCAAGCTTACGTTGACCTCTCGCGCGTTCCACAACGACCAACTGGCCTCCTTCTACGAGCAAATCGCAGAGCTCACCGGTTCCCACAAGATACTGCCCATGAATAGCGGCGCCGAGGCGGTGGAGAGCGCGATCAAGGCCGTGCGCAAATGGGGTTACGAAGTCAAGGGCGTACCGGATGGGCAAGCCGAGATCATCGTCTGCGCTGACAACTTCCACGGACGCACCCTCGGTATCATCGGCTTTAGCACCGACCTGACCGCACGTGAGCATTTCGGACCATTCGCGCCGGGCTTCAAAATCATACCCTTCGGCGACGCCAAGGCGCTGGAGGAGGCGATAACGCCAAACACGGTCGGCTTCCTGGTCGAGCCAATCCAGGGAGAAGCCGGCGTCATCCTCCCGCGGCCCGGCTATTTCACAAAAGTACGCGAGCTCTGCACCGCGCACGACGTGATGCTGATCCTCGATGAGATTCAAACCGGGCTCGGCCGCACGGGGAAGTTGCTCGCCGAGCAGCACGACGGCATCGAGGCAGATGTCACGCTACTCGGCAAGGCATTGTCCGGGGGCTTTTATCCAGTGTCGGCCGTCCTTTCGAATAACGAAGTGCTGGGCACCCTAAAACCGGGCCAGCATGGCTCAACCTTCGGCGGCAACCCGCTAGCCTGCGCGGTGGCGCGGGCTGCTTTGCGCGCGCTTGTCGAGGAAGGAATGGTAGAGAACGCCGCCGTCCAGGGTGCGCGGTTTCTCGGTGGCCTCAGAAGCATCCGTGCCAACACCATCCGCGAGGTGCGCGGACGCGGGCTCATGCTGGCAGTCGAACTTCACCCAGAAGCAGGCGCTGCACGTCGCTATTGTGAGGCGCTGCAGAGCATGGGCATCCTTGCCAAGGACACGCATGAACACACGATCCGCATTGCTCCACCCCTTGTGATCACCGACGATCAAGTTGATTGGGCGCTGGACAGAATTGGCGCCACGTTGAGACAAGATTTCTCATAATGGACACTGCTTCGCAGTTGAGCGAGGGATCATTGTTGCCGGCGCTTGCTTGACGGCTGCACCTATTCGACGCTAACTCCGCGAGAGTCAGGTAGCTCGAATGCGACAAGGAGAGATCGAATGTTCATCGCGATGAACCGCTTCAAAGTGATCAAGGGGTCGGAAGCCGCTTTCGAGAACGTTTGGTTGTCGCGCGACAGTCATCTCGACAAGGTGCCGGGCTTTGTGGAGTTTCACCTTCTTAAAGGTCCTGAGGCCGAGGACCACATTCTGTATGCGTCACATACGATGTGGAAGAACCGCGCCGCCTTTGAAGCATGGACAAAATCCGAAGCTTTCCGCGCCGCGCATCATAAAGCGGGCGAGAACAAGCCGCTCTATCTTGAGCATCCGCAGTTCGAGGGGTTCGAGACTATTCAGACGGTGGGAAGCAGCAAAGCCTTGGCGTGAAGCCCAGTTGATGAAGTGTGCGCGCTTTATGCGAGATAGTGCAGCTTGTCCGCAAAGGAAGGTGTGCTCCTATGGCGCAGTCTTTGTGCGCCGTCATTGGGTGGGACGGTACGAGGAAGCCGCCGAAGATGCCGGTGCTCGCGGATGGATTTTCGTTCTCCTGGAAAGGATCAGCGCGATCTTCGTCGGCTACTGGTCGCCGCGCTTTATTGCCGAGTTGCAAGCCGGCAAGCCGCCAGCGAGTCCAATGACGCAATGTGCATGGCCATATCTATCGCATCACAATGACACGTTTCGACTCGTCGCAGACGTTGCATTGTATGACTTGTCTGCGCCCCAGCGCTAACGCTTCAATCTCGGCCGGCGTGAGCCTTCTACGCGCAAAGACAATATCGCTCGGCTCAATCTGGGAAAGGTTGCATACAGCGTCCTCAGCCATTTTCTGAGAGTAGATTCCGACCGCAAACCATCTTTCTCTTGGAGAAGGGCTATCTGCTGCGCTTGTTACCCGGACCAGGCAACCGCGCGGCGCTAATCGGTGCCTCTTCAAAGTTGTTGCCAACAAGGTCACCGGAGATAGCTTACGACGTGCCGTATTCAAAGAGTTTCTTGCCATTCTCGTCCGAGACTATCACCAGACTCGATCGGCAAAATCCGTCGTCTTTCTTGAGTTCGTCGGCGACAACCACCGCCATGCGTTTCGCGTACTCAAGACTTGGCAGGTTGTTCCCTGCATCGTCTGGAGAGAATTTCGAACGATCAAAGATATGAAAGAAATAACGCATGGCGCCGAAATAATTCGAGCGACGGCGTGCATCCAGTGACAAATCGGTAAGTTGGATTAAAATGAATCCATTCTGCTTGATGGCGAATGCCGTCACACCTGGAGCCTTTTCGAGCGAAGTGTAGAGCGGTTCGCGGTGCACGAAAACGCGTCAAAATAAGGTTAGAGCCTCGGTTCTGATTCAAATCAGAACCGATAAGCCTCTAAGGCCTTTCCGGTGCGCACCAGCAAATGCCTTGGGTCTGCCACGAACAACCGCAAGACGCATTTGCAGCGAACACTCTAGCTGACGAGACGATCAATTTGGCTGGGAGCTCCGTGACTGGAAAGCGTCAAGAACAAATCCAAATAATCGCTACTGTCATCGGGAGGCCGACACACACCGCGCCACCAAGGATGATTAGGATATTTCGAAGGAGACCCCGAGCTGACATACTCTCACTCCATCAGCTAATGGAGTAAGTCTACGCTTGAGGGCTCATCGCATGAGTTAACTCTGCCGCTTTGTCCTCCTTATCCACACGCACTGAATTCTTCCAAATGTCCCGACGTGAGTGGAAAATTATTGCCGCGTTCGTAATTGTCTACGCGCTGCTGACTGCGCTAACGCTGATCCTTTGGTGGTAACGGCTTTGCATCGTTGCTAAATCTCTTCAGCCCTGCTTTCAAATTCATCGCTTTCAGCACGCGCCTTAATTTCAGAAGTCGCGCGATGAGCCTTCACAAGGACAAAGGCTCGAGTTCCCAATGTGTTCATTGTGGGCGCGAGCGAACTTCACGTCGGCTATGGGCGCTTCAGGCACGCTCTGGCGATGCAGCGAGGCGCGTGATTTGGCACAAGTTGGCTCGGTGCGTGGGCGTACCGCTTATTGGATCGCGAATCGTGGGGTCGACCATCGCATTAAAGTTCGACCCTTCCGGGCTGAATGGGTCGTAGCTGGGTGCGGCGACTTCATCGCAGCCCTGCCACCACCCGTGCTCGCCAATTACGACGCGGGGATCGAGGTGATCATTCAGGCGGACGCGTGCACGCATGCTGCCGAAGGGGGTTTCTATCGTCACCCAGTCTCCTTCCGCGATGCTGCGTTCCGCGGCAGCGGCGGCGTGCATTTCCACTTCGGGATGAGGTGCGCGTTTGCGGAGACTTGGCAGAGCGCGATGCTGGCTCTGACAAAAAAGCGTCGGCTTGGCACAGGTAAGCACGAGAGGGAAGCGGTCGATCAGCTCAGGCTGCGATAACGGACTGATTTTGGGTTCAACGAAAGCGGGCAGAGCCGGATAGCCCCGCTCCTGCAAAATTTCGGACCAGAATTCGACTTTGCGCGAACCAGTTGGAAAACCGCGCGGATTACCGTTCGCATCCCCCTTGCTGTGCTTTGCGTGCTTTGTGACCAGTGGTACATGAATGCCGCTAGGCTGGGCTCGGAGCTGTTCCAGGGTTATGCCACTAGGCTGGAGCTGGTGGCGATGGGCGGCCTCGATATTCCCGCCGAAGAACTGCTCGGCCAAACCCAGACGCCGCGCAAGGTCGAAGACTATATCCGTGTCGGAGCGCGCCGCGCCGGGAGCGGGCACGATGGTCTGGCGGAATTGAACCAGCGACTGTGCTTCCGCGCTAATTTCGAAACCGATCTTCAATGCCTCGCGTTCGAAGCAAGACGCAATAGGCAGAACTATGTCGGCCAGGGCGGCCGTCGGGTTCATGAACAAATCGGCGTGCGCATAGAAATCCAGCGCTGCCAAAGCGGTACGCCCGCGCGCCGGATCGGATTGAGCGAGCAGCATATTATGACCGAACCCGATCAGTCCCCGAACGGGATAGGGCTTCGCTTCCAACACAGCCTGATAGAAATCCAGCACTGAGACGCTGTTCCAACGCGCGGGTCCGAGCGGGCGTTCGGCCGCCCCGATTGCCGGCACCATGTTTTTTGCAGCGGGGAGATCCTCTCCGGTAATGGGCGCGCTTGGAATTGCGGGCAGCAAAACGTTGCCGCCGGGAGCGTCAAAGCAGCCGGTCAACGCATAAAGCAACGCCATGGCTCGCGCCGTCTGGGTCGTGTTGGCGTGGTGCTCGTGCCCGCTCCAGGCGTAATACGCCACTGGCCGAGTGTGCCAGGCCGTACGGGCCGCTTCCTCCAACTGCGCCTGCGGAACCCAGCAGGTCGCCTCGACCAATTCCGGCGACCAGGAACGGCAAAGTTCCGAGTAGTGATCGAACACAGGCCGGCACGCGACCATGCCATCGGGCCCAGCTACGCTGAACTTGCCGGTTAGCGCAAGATTATCAGTCGGTCCATCGTAACGGCCCGTGATGGGATCGTATGCGATCGTGCGTTCGCTCGCTTCGTCCCAGGCAACATAGTGGCGAGCATCGCCGCCTACTGCCAGTTCGCAAGCCCGCAACAGCTTGCCGTTGTCGGCTCGCACCAGATGAGGGCCATTGCTCCAATCGCGGACGAAATCGCGATCATACCAGCCGCGCTGGATCATTATGTTGGCCAAGCCCAGTGCCAGAGCACCATCCGTGCCCGGGCGCACCCGAAGCCAGATATCAGCCTTGTTGGCGAGGCCGGCCTGACGCGGGTCAATGACGATTAGCTTCATGCCCCGCTTGAGCGCGTCGACAATGGCCGTCGCGTGGGTCAGACGCGAGTACGAGGGATTATAACCCCATAAGACCAGGCACCCAGTCCGAGAGATATCCGGCATGGCACCGCCAGCGCTCGTGCCCACGCTTGCGACGCCGTAGACATATCGCGTGGCAAACCCTCGGCTCCAACCGCAGAGATCAAGCGGCCAAACCAGATTCGGAGTGCCAAACGCATTCATCAGCCGGCGAACAAAGCCACCAGAGTCCCCAATGGCGGTCGTTGAGGGTGAGCATTGGCTGAATGCGACGGCATGCGGCCCGTATCGTTCCGCGATCTGCCGCATGGCGCTCGCTGTCGAGTCCAAAGCTTCGTCCCAAGAGATCGGTACCCAGCCGGGATCGGCATCGCCCTTCGGGCGCGAGCGGCGCAACGGCTGGGTCAGACGATCCCTGTGATAGACGAGTTCGGGAGCGGCGCGACCCTTTGCGCAAAGCGCCTGACCGGTCGGGTGGGTGGGATCCGGGTCAAGCCGGGTGAAACGGCCATTCTCGACCGTCGCAATCGAACCGCAACGAGCGATGCAAAGGCCGCAATGGCCGCTTAGCCTCAGTACGGCAGTGTCGGGCATGGTGCCCCGCTCCAATGATAGGCGGTCTTTTGCGATTAGGCAGGATATCCGCAGCTTTGGGACTCGTTACAGTATTACTTCCCACCGGATTGTCACCGTCGTCTATTTCCGTTTCGAGTCAACAGCGGACTTGCAGGTGACGCCCTACTCGATTGATGCCGGGCCGAGAACCGGTTGGATCGGTCGCGAATGCGCAACTCGGAAAGCAGCACAGGCCCCGTGTGCCTGCCGGCCGCATTGCCAATGTCCGATATCGCGGCTTCGAGCGCCGTCTTCCGAAATTCACCCACTTCCGCCTTAAACCGCGGACTATCCGTGGATAAATTCGACCTCCATTCGATCGACCTGTCGTATGGCCCCTGGCAGAAGTCGAGGAAAGGCTCCGATCAGCCGCGTGCCTGGCGCGAGCCGTGCAATTGTCGCGAGCGCTTCTTCCATTTCGGCGCGGGCGAGCGCCTCACCTAGGCAGCGATGCGCACCCGCGCCAAAAATCGGATGCCATCGAGGATGGTCCTTGCGGAATATGTCGAAGCGGTCAGGATCGGCATAAACGGATGGATCGCGCAGAGCCGAGGGTACGGAGATGGTGAACAGAGCGCCCGCGGGAATGCGATAGCCGTCTATGTCGAAATCCCTGACGACGATACGGGGGATTCCCATGATCACCGGATCGAAACGCAGCCCTTCGTCCACAGCGGCGCGCTTGAGACCATCGGGATCGGCACAGAAGGCGCTCCATTGCTCAGCATGTTGGAGGAGGTAGGCGAGCGTCATACACAGTGAGCCGCGGGTCGTATCGGAACCCGCCAGAATGAGACCGACGATCTGAGTGCGGATCTCGGCCTCGGACAATTCCCCATCCTGTGCGGTTGCTACGACATATTCCGACAAGAAATCTTCTTGTGGCGAAGAATGCCGCTCAGCCAATAGCGCCGCGACATAGTCGTTAAAGGCCACCAGGCTCTTCTCGATCTCATGACGACGGTCAAGATTGATGAAGCCGAGCGCTTCGGCTGTATCGGCGATCCATTGCATGAAGACTGGGAGGTCGTCGCGGGGAATGCCAAGAATGTCGGCGATAATGCGGGCCGGGACCTGCGCGGCGATCTCATTGACAAAATCGATCGGTCCGAGGCCGATGCGCGCCTTGACAAGCTCGGCAGCTAACGCCGCCGCCTTGGGCCTCATAGCGTCCATCAACTTGAACGCGAAGGTCCGGGACACCGGCGCGCGGCGACGCAAATGGACGTCGCCGTTGGAAAACAGCATGCTAGATTTAATGAAGTCGAAGATGGGACCCGAGACTATGCCTTGTATTAACTTCGCTTCGGTCTCGATCTGGCGCGTGACATCACGCGTAATCAGTTCGAGATGCTGATGGCGAAGCGCGAAGACGACGCCCATTTTGCTGCGAGCGATCGGCCCGTGGGCGCGCAATCCAGCCAGATATGCATGGATGTCGGGAACCGCGCTCGTGTCGATTTCTTGAGCTTCTGCGATTGAAAGGGATTGCATATCGTCTCCTTGGCTTGGCGCAGGCGCCAGGCTGGTCGAGATGCTGTTGCGAGGTTGCGCTCATGAACAAGGCGCAACTCCTGATGTCTTGGCCAAGGTGACAATTCGGTCGTCACCCCGACCTCTTGGCAATGGCAGATATTGCGCAAAAGTCGAAAATTGAACAATGTCAAAAATCTCGCAAAAATTCGTTTAACCAAGTCTGTTCATGGCCCAATTGCGACATGTTGCGCTGCCGCGCGACTCTGGTCGCAGATGGGCACGGCAGACATTGAAGTAATTACCCCAATCAACCGAAATGGCGCCTTTGACCTCTCGCAGACGTCAAAGGCGCCTCTGCCGATTTGCCAGCGCGCGCTCACTCGTTACGATTAGAGCATTGTGCAAACAGCACCGCACCGGTGTATTGACGGGCCGGTGGAAGGTCGGTCGCATCAATGCTATTCGGGTCGCTTCGGTACATCAAGGTTGCTAGTAGGGCTCCAGGGGTAGAGCGGCACTTGGAAGACTTTGAAGCCCGCAATATTCGGAAATTTCTCCGCTGAATCCTTGGACACCAAAGCCAGGATGGCAGCCGGCACTTCGTCGTTCATTAGCCGATCGATGGCCATCCGGTATCGTGAGCTAAATTGGTCGGGAAGCGCCCCTGCTAGAACGAACGCAACCAGAAGATCACCGCGTGAACCTGAATACTCTTCGTCCATCGCAACAACTTTCCCCTCAAGATCGGAAATCGACCTGATCTCCGGACGAGCCACTACAATTGCAACCAGAGCGTCCGTCTCATTGAGAGATTTACCCTCGACAACTTCGAGAGCACGCGGAGCCGCTTGGGCCGCGAACGTCGTTTGCTTTGCGACCGCTACCGCGGCCGATACCTGCTGCTGTATCATTCGGCTGCTGGAATTTGTCGCGAGGGCGGCCTTTGGCGGTTCTATCGTTTCTGACCCAGCGGTAGCGACTTCGTTTTTTGGCTCGACTTGCGTGCTCGACGAGCTTGGCGGGAGCGATATGGGATTTGCCGACGGCTCTGCTTTTGCTGTGATGAAGGTGGACTTTGACTTCTTCGTGACGAAATGGGTGGCCCTGTATTTGGCTTGATAGGACGGTGGCGCTTTGGTCTTGAGCTGATCTGCCAAAGCCGTCGTTCTGTTCAAACAGGCGAACTGGCGTTCGTCAGAGCATGATCCGGTGATCGCTTGATATGGTGGTTCGCGGCTGCAGCCGACCAATGTCGCAGCAACCGCAATTATGATAGGCGTTCTCAAATGATCCCCCTAGCGGATGGCCGTCCGCGATCATTCGTCTTTGCGGATGATCTCCGCGCCAGGAATTATGTCTTAAGATTGGGGCTTGCTGCATTGAAACTGCCCGTATAGTTAATCTCGCTCATGGGCCTTGCTGTGTGATCTCGGGCACGTCGCTGCGCTGTGGCAGCGAGGCGACCGGCGTGCTCGTCATTCATCAATTCACGGATATCGGGCGGACCATCCGTTGCGGGTCAACACCCGGGACACGACGCGCTGGGCGGCCTAGCTTACCGAGATCAGGACCCCAGCCCGGCGACGGTCATGAGGTCAAGATAGGCGCGCCCGTCGAAAGGCCTCCGGTTGATGGGTTCGCGCGAGCCGTCGTGCTAGTCTGCTTTCCAGCTTGGCCATATGGTGCCTCCAAATTGGCCGGGTTAGGCCCCTCGCCCTCCAACCAAGGAGCGGTGGGCCCTTTAGGCTAAGCCGGGCCCAAGAGATGCATTCTGCACCCTGGCGCCGGCAGCCTTGACTACAGCACGCGTTGGATTCTCGGTTGACCGTTTCAGCCCACTGCTACACCTGCACGATGGTCCGCGCGTCGTTAGGTTCAGGAGGACCTCCATGCGAAAATGCGAAGTGGCCGTCGTGGGTCTCGGGCTCATGGGAAGTGCAGCACTTGATTTTTTGCTGGACGCCGGCGTCGATGCGCTCGGCTTCGACCCTCTCGGTCCCGGCTCGAAGCGAGGCTCGTCACATGGCTCGTGTCGAGTCTTCCGTCGCTTTAATTTCGAAAACCCCAACTATACCGCGCTGAGCGATGAGGCTCATGCCCGTTGGATGCGGCTCCAGAATGATAACGGACGAACCGTGCTGACCGAGACCCTGGTGCTGGAGGCCGGTCTGCCTGGCTCTGCGATGGTAGCAGCCTCGCGCGCTGCGGCGATCGCAAAGCATCGACCGGATCCGGCCTGGACCGCAGGTTCCGCCAACAGGGAATTCCCAGCGTTTGCTCTTCCCGAAGAATGGGACGTGGTCGTACAGGACGGTGGCGCCATACTGAGGACCGATGTCGTCATGGAGATCATGCGCTGGCGCGCCGGCGACCGCGTAGTTTCGGAATCGGCGAATTTCAGGCCACGCAAAGACGGCGTGTCGATCCGCACGACGAGCGAGGAGTTCTTTGCGGAACGTGCAATTCTGGCTCTCGGTCCTTGGCTAGGTCGTGCGCTTCCAAGATTAGGCAAACTGCTCACGGTGACCCGGCAGGCGGTCGGTTGGTTCAAACCGGCTCGGCCCGAAACCGTGGAACTCGGTCGATTCCCGATCTTCATTCTGGAGCGCGGCCCGAATGATCTGGTCTATGGTTTTCCGAACTTCGAAGAGCGTGGCGTGAAGGCGGCGCCCCACAATCACGGGCCTGTTGTTGGCCCCGACAACTGGGACCCACCGGCGACGGACGAAGAGCTTCGTTCCGTCGGCGAGGCTTTGGCCGAGTTAGTCCCGGGCGCTGCCGGACCGATCGTCGAACGAGACATTTGCCTCTACACCAACACCCTTCCAGCCGATCGACGGCCCGATGTGGGCGAGGAGTTCATCATCGATCGCTGGCCGGATTCGCGCCTGATCGTGTGCTCGGCCTGCTCCGGTCACGGGGCGAAGTTCGCACCGGCCATCGGCCTAAGGCTTGCCCGTCTGGCCACCGATCCGTCCTACGTAACCGAACCCTTCTTTCGGCTTTCCCGATATTCGGAATTCGCCTGAACGACCTGGTCGGGCGTCCGAAAGAAAGAGCGCTGCGGTGGGCGCGGCTGCGAAGGTGAATGTACCTCCAGCGCAGCATCGAGCGCACCGGTTGCGAGCTTTTCCGAGGATCGGCAGGACCATTCCATTTGAGGCGCAGCCAGCCACCTGCTTCCGCTGTTTCTTCTCGCACTCATCGTGCTCGCGACACCGTTTTCCCGAGGTTCAACCGCCAAGCAGCCGTGGCATCCCGTTCCAGAATTGTCGTGTGCAATCCGAACGGCTCTGGCGTGACACCCCGAATCCAGAGCTCCATCCGCTCAACGTTGACCTCAACGAAAGTTGCGTTGGCTCGGTCCTCCTCGCCAGGGAAATAGACGTCGTAGTCGTCCTTCCAAAGCTGACGCATACTGGATGCACCCTCGAGCAGCTTGGCTCTGCCTATCAACACGACGAAGGCATCGTCAGCGTCTTGAAAGATGAGGCCGACCTTGCTGGCACGCCGTATATCGAACACCTTGCGCGAAAGACCACCGGTGATGAAACGGATTATCCAGTCATCCTCGTTGGGACCGGGTAACAAACGTCCCATTGGCCGCGCATTCGCGCCACCAGTCTCGGCTGCCGTCAGCAGCCAACAATAGCGGACACGTGCGACGACCTTTTCCGCTTCGGCGAGAAGGTGGCCTACTTGCACTTGCGACATTGGAAACTCCATCCATCAACCCGATTCAGCGCCGGTGCTTGCGCTGGAAGATCAGGCGGCGCACGAATCGCCTCGGTTCGGATGCTCGCTCAATTATTATATGTAACTTGACACATATGGTCAAGTACACATATATACTCGACTCGAAAACGAGCGACCTATGGCACTCTCCGACGCAATTCTGGTGCTTCTCACGGAACAGCCGATGTCAGGCTATGACCTGGCTAAGCGGTTCGACTCGTCGATCGGTTTCTTTTGGACCGCGGATCATCCGCAAATCTACCGGGAACTCGGCCGCCTCAAGCAACAAGGGCACGTTGCCATCCAAGAGGTCGTGCAAAGCGGCCGGCCCAACAAGCTCGTCTACACTATCACGCCGTCCGGTTTCGCCGCGCTGAAGGTGTGGTCGCAGAAGCCGAGCCCTCCACCACCGATCAAGGATGAACTTCTGGTGCGCTTCTATGCGCTCGACCACGTCGATATCGGCGCACTGCGGACACAATTG
>Ga0163163_10001545_pt1 | contig 19404 bp, 13 predicted proteins | sample S65metaG_FD_119766 | JGI IMG/M metagenome (GOLD analysis project Ga0163163, IMG submission 119766) | Switchgrass rhizosphere microbial communities from Kellogg Biological Station, Michigan, USA - S6-5 metaG | ecosystem: Host-associated > Plants > Roots > Rhizosphere > Soil | place: USA... | reverse complement strand
CCGGCGGGTTGAAGTTCGGATCGGAACTTACAACACTGCCGGTAGCATTCAACAGGCTATGTGTTGGCTGGCCGTTCAATACCGTGGTTGCATTATCCAACGCCGGTCCATTCGGTCCGTCAGGATACTGATATTTATATCCGGTAATCTCGTCGGTATAAGCCGGGGTAGTGCCATAAACAGCATTCACATTACTTGCAGTTATCGTCAATGGAGCCGGCGTAATATGCGCAATACCGTTTATGTAAGTGATGTCAAAGTTATTATCAAGGAAGGCGCCAGGCACAACCACGTTGTCACCAGCCGCAATCGAAGAAATAAGATTGATAGACTTGAATACTGCTATTGAATCCTGTGAATCGGCTACATCTGCTGCATCCAGAATTACCGCCACATTTGAATTATTGTTCGGATAAGTTTCTGAACTGGTGTATGATTTGAAATTCGACAAGGACGTTATCGGCGTTCCATTCACAGTTGCAATTCCACTGGTCACAGACTTAAAGCTTGTAACACTCTTGAAATTATAAAGCACTGAGTTGGTCGCGTTGGTTGAGAAGTCATAGATAGACTGCGCATTGAGCATCTGAACCTGGCTCGTAACCGACTTGAATGAAGTCACTGATTTGAATGACGTCACTGATTTGAATGAAGTCACTGACTTAAAGCTCACCAGGAAGGCCAAATTATTCGGTAGGCTTGCCGTGATAGGTTGCCCGCTGGTGACACTCTTGAAATCAACCAATGCATAAGCATTAGGAACGAAGTTCGAAAGGTAGTCGCTTTGCAGGTTACTCAGGAACAAATCCTTATCAGCGTTTGCAATGTGTGACTGATCGTAAGTAAATGTATATTCCGGATCAGGCAATGCATCGCCATAAACAGCGGTGAAATCATTTGCCTTGATCGTCACCGGCATCTTCTTGATCTCCAACTCACCTGTTACAAATTGATAGTCGTAAACTTCTTTGAGTCCCACGATAACGGGATCTGTAGAATTATTCAGAACCGGAGCAGACGGAATAATGTCAAATGCGCCGACGTTGCTGGTAGTAGTTGCTGTGGTGCTAACATTTATCAGACTATTTCCATTGGCATCTCTCAATCCAAGATCTTTAAGGCTAAGATTTGCTGCTGTAGTATCCTGACCATCCACTGTAATTGTGTAAGACAATGGTGGTATGATTTCACCATATCTCTTTGATGTATCCTTTGCTGTAATCCTTACAATCTTCTTTCCAACTGAGGTGAAGAAGAGTGTATTGGAAACACCACCATTTGTTACGCCATTTGTGACAGGGGCTATTGGAGGTGTTGAGATCTGGAACGGCGGGTTGCCTGGCGGATAAGCCGGTACAATTGCCGTGCCACCTGATGAGTTTACTATCGTCGTCTGCAACGGCTCGCCCCTCATCAACAATACTGAATTGGGGTCAATATTTTCACCGGTAATGTTTACAACAATGGGTTGCGTACCAGGCGTGATATTAGGATCCTGCGGTGTGATTTTGATAAAGCTTGGAGTGGGTGCTGCCAGTTTTCGCAGCGCAGAGTCAGCCCTTAGGAAACCAAAGCCTGCATTTAAATCAGGTGTTCCGCCACTCATGGACAGTGAAGAATTCCTTAAAATAGCTCTCACTGAATCTGCCCTTCCTGCCACGGGCATGAAATTGCTGCCGTAATATTTCAGTTTGGCTTCCAATACAAGTGCTGCCAGTGCCGCTGCGTGTGGTGCTGCAGCAGAAGTACCAAAGAAGTTTGGCAGTCCGTCTGATTCCACGTTCAGACTGGAGAAGTTAACGGATGTGTTGATGCCATCCGGTCCCACAAAATCAGGTTTTTGACGAGTCACAGGAACGCCATTGACATACACCGGTGTACCACCAATGGATGAGAATTTCTCCAATACGGGGGAGTTCATACTGTAGGTAGTGTCATTTACAATGATCACATGCCCGGCTGCATCCTTATTCACCTGGCCCTGCGCATTCCTTGTAAAGTACGACGCCGCACCTACTGCCATTGCACCAGCCGCATTTGCCTGTCCCACAAGTGTGGAGTTGCCCACAGTGGAGAAGGTATTGAATACGGGGTCGCCACGGAAGAATATGTATTTGAAATCGATAGTACCCGTACCAGCTGCGCGTACGACCATGATGTTAGTAGTCGTTGCTGCAGTTACGGTGAAGGGGAGTATTTCAATCGGATCACCGCCGATATTATTCCTATTGAATCCAAAAAGCGTTTGTCCATTATTGTCGGTCAAATAAATATCCAGGTCATTTTGCGTTCCGCCATTCGAAGTTTGTCCCATGGAATAGACGTCGTCTTTCCATTGCAATACGACCATATAATTCCCCGGGGTGAGCGAAACATTTTGATATACAGATCCGCCTCCGTAATTGTGCGCCTGAGTGCCGGCAGGAATCGTAACACCTGCGGGAGGAGTAGACGTGCCATTAAACAAACTTTGATATGAATGTTTTCCGTAGTTGCCAGCCGCGGAGAAATAAGAAACGCCTTGCGACTTAACCTGGTCAACGGCCTGGGCAATTACGCCGTCCTGGAAGAATGATTCGTTAATATACGTTACGTCGTCAACGATCACATCACAACCGGCCTGCTGCAATTGGAGGATTCCCTGGGCGAAGTCACCCCGACTTCTAAATCCGGTTCTGAAATAAAGTGAAGCATTCGGCGCACCGTCATGCACAATTTGCAACATCGCCCTGCCCTCGTCCGTACTCACCCCAAATGGGAATTCTGCAATTGATTGAGAAGGCCAATAAGTAACGCCGGATGCAGGAAGTCGATCGTTCGCCATATCATCCGCTGCAAGATTCCTTGGATCCGTATTGTAAGAGTCTGAAATGACACCAACTTTTATTCCTGCTCCACTTACGCCTAATCCTCTTCTGGCAATACCAGCGTGCATGGCGCTATCGCCGCCGGAATTCGCTGGAATGCGTGTTGTAATTGCGGGGAATAGTGGGGTTGCATAATCGATCAGGTTTGGATATTGCGGATCGTCTGGTTGCAGGCCATATTTATTCAACTGCAAAAGATTATTGATCGGGAATTTACCGGTAATGATCAGGCTGCCCGGTCCGTTATCAATGAAATCGGCCATGCCCAAACTGATCAAAAGTGCTTTTAACGCATCAACCTGGCCAGCAAGCGCAACTACTTCAATATATACGTACCCATCGGAGGTTATTCTAAATACACTGTCCCCAGCCTTAGAAGGATCAACTGCACCATTGCCATTTCGCGCGAGTGAGTTTAATTCGGAACCAATCAGCGTACCAACTTTACCCTCACTTGAAGGCGGATAAGTTGGCTGAATGCAGGGTGTCGCGGTGACTTTAACCGTATCTGTTGCTGTACAATTCCCAGCTATTGACGTTGCTGTCAACACATAGGTGCCTGCCTTGTCTACAACAGCAGAGGAAGTCGTCCCACCTGAAACAATATGGCCGCCATTCAATGCCTGCCAACTAAATGTAGCTCCGGGCGTAATGGAGCTTCCATTGAGGGTACCGGTTGTTGCCGGACAGGTAATATCAATATCCTGGCCTGCACTCACATCAGGAGTCACGCAAGCCAGTGCCATGTAATTGAAAGTAACTATACCACTCAGGTTGACCTGGGTGCCACTCCAAAGTGCACCGGTTACGTTAGCCCTGGTTCCGCCTACTTTTACTGCTCCATAGGGAGCCCAAACAGTACCAAACCATTGTTGGTCCTGGCCGTTACCAGTTGATGATGGAGAATAATTCCATGCTGTTGCCTTGTCTGAAGAAGTGGATCCTGTACCATGGACTTCCATATAAACACGTGAAGCGTTACCACCCTTTGGGAAGGTCACGCTCATCTTATTCATGAAAACATCGCCAATTACATAGATATAGATGATTCCATTGGTGTTATTCTTAAAATCATATATAAAAGAAGAACTGGAATTGGTGATATTGATCGATTGGAAGACATACACACCAGGGCCCGAGAAGGTTATTGTAGATGCACCGCTAAGGTTTATGTTGCGATAAGAGCCTGGGGTAAGTACTTTGTTAGCGACTATATCCTGCGTGCCGGCAGCGGGAAAGCTGGTGATCCCCGGCATGGTAGGTAACCCTGGGAAACTTGGGCTGGTTCCGAATCCCAATGTGGGTGTAGGTCCTACATAAGTTGCATCTGCGGGCTTGGATACTTTTCCCGCAACCAGGCTCCCGGTTTTGCCAATGTTTATCGGTCCATTTGCATCGATATTACCTGCCGATTGCAGGATGGTTGAAGTTCCCATCGAAACGATGGTTCCGGAAAGCGTTCCTGCAGCACTGAGGTTTCCATTCAGGGTGAAGCTGTTTGCGGTTTGCACTTTACCTCCGCTAACGATACTGCCGTTCACAACTACCCCTGTACCGGTGGTATTAAATAACGTGTAGCTACCCACCTTACCATTGCCTAAGATTGTAGTTCCTGCAGCTAACACCACGCCATTTCCGGGCGAAGGGGCCGTGGAGCAACCAATACAGGTGCCGGCCGGCCGACCTCCAAATAATGCATAGTCCGACATCTTGGTTTGCTGTGCAACGGCAAATTGCCAGGCTAACAAGAACGATAAGGAGAGAAGAAAAAAGCGGAGGGGCCTGTTAGATATTTCAAGGGTCCTTCCTATAGTCCGACGGACGATTCGCTTAGGGGATAGCTTTCTCATAAATAGTTTTTTCTCAAACCCGTGAGGGCTTGTTCGAAGACGACTACCATGCAAAAAATGCCGGGGGTAATCCGGATTACACGGCTCGGGTTGAGCTAAATTCTTGACCAGAAAAGCCCATTTGGGCAGTTTTGAAAAGGGTAATACGGCTTAGAGAAAGATATTGGGTCTTAAGTGGTAGAGGTTAAGTGGGTCGTAAATGCCCCCCAATATAGACAATTTTTCGAGGTTTCTAGAAAATTTCGTCGATTGGGCCACTATCCACCTCATTTCCACGCGCAATGGTGTTTCACCATTGATTAGACGGGGAAAGATAAAAAAGGGGAAACAATCCGGTACCGGCGTTATTTAAGTTGTGAAAAATTCTTCTGCTTCACCGGCTCACGAAGTTTGCGGGAAGACTGGGTGTGGTAATGATGATGTTGGAGAAAATTCAATTGCAGCTGTTCCCATTCTTCATTACTGGCAATAACATGGTAACAAAGAAATTCTTTACGGAGATTGTCGCCAATGGCAAAAAAATCATTGCGTCCCAGGTAATCCAGGTCCGCGTCACAAATGATTTTTTCCAGAAGGGTTTTTGGCTTTTGGGGAATCCTGGTGGCCATGATGAGGTCAATGATCTGTGATTTCTCATGGTCGGAGAATTCCATGCCATCCACGTCTTCGAGAAAAATATTGCAACCCTTCGCTTCGTGCTCGGAATAAGTTCTCAAGAAACCTGTATCGTGGTATAACGCAGCAATTTTGAGAAGGAAGAGTTGATCCGGGTCTGTTATACCTTCCTCCTGTGCAATGCGTTCACATTGTTGAACAACATCCAGCGTGTGCCCAAGACTGTGATAGGTGAGATCGGGACTAAGCCCCTGGAGTTTGGTCAGAACAGTTTTCTTGATTTTTTCGAACGCTAGTTCTCGCATGTCGCCGATATATGCTTCGCTGATAAACGTCATCAATTTAAAATAAAAATCCTGATTTCCTGTATTAAATGAACCTGATCTGGTAACCAATACGGTTAATTGCCCTGGCGGGTTTCCCCCCTCAGGGATTTCTTGCGCCTTCTGGAATGCCCTACCAGCAAGGATTTCAATTAAATGCAATTCAGGATAAGGAAAATTGGCTTTTCAATGTGTAAAATTTACACGCCTAAACATTGAATCCATGGCCTTCATTTTGGGACGATCGGATGCTCATTTCGTTTTGATGCCTCAGGCGTTTGCACAGCGTTTTGATGATAGCGCGCATCACTTCCATTCTCGATTCCATCAACTCATACAAATCTGCCTGCTCGATTTTCATCAAATGGCAATGACTCATGGCAGTAGCACTGGCCGACCTGGTTTCGGTATCAAGCAGGGATAGTTCGCCAAAAAAATCGTTTTCATGGAGATTGGCCAGCGTCTTTTCATCTTTATGAATGTTCACCGTGCCCTTCATGATAATATACATTGAATCGCCAATATCACCACTTTTGAAAATGGTTTGGCCGGTGTGCACTTCCATTTCTTTCACGATGTCTGCGATTTCTGCAAGTATATATTCCGGAGAGTATTCGAATAACGATACCGATTTCAAAAAGAGCACCTTTTCTACCAGCAGCATTTTCGACTCGTGATGAAAGGACATGTATTAAGCAGATTTTGAGAGTACGAAATTAGCGGTTTCAGAAAGCAATTCATCCGAAGTAGTGGCGAATCGCGTAAGTATTGGAATGTTTTGCCGAACCTCTTCAGGGGTCATCGTATACATGACAATGGCCTGGGTCCACCGCGTAAACACAAAGCTGTCTTCATCAAATATATGACGCACGTAGTTGTGATGGGAACGGTAATGACTGGTATGGTGCACATGAATATCGCCCTCTTTCAATGCGTGTTTCTTCTCCAGGATCTTATTGAATTCAAGTGCATGTTCTTTTTTCACAGAAAGCTCAATGATCTCCATGGCATTGGCCACATCATCTTTCTTTCCTGAACTGATACCATGCTGCACACGCATGATTTTCTCCTCATCATATAACATTGCAAACAGCAATAACAATTTCTCTATCACCAGGTCAAGATCATTCATAATAGCTGAAGTGATCCGCTTGTCTTTCTTTAATATCATATTACTGTGAATCAGGCTGATCATTTTGCTGCCCCGACCCAGGTAGTAATTACACCATTGCAGGAATTTCGTTTCATTATCGCCATCAAGCCTGAATTGCGATTGCTTTAAAGCGTGCAGGATCTCACTGTGCAATTTCGGCCTGGTCTCGATCCACTCTGCCAGGATTGCGTGCGTGGTATCGCTTCCTTCGGCGCCGCAAAGACGAATATAGGGTTTGAGCGATCTTTCTGAAATATTTGGATCCGAAAAATGTGTCTTAAGAAATTTAAAACCCACCTCTCCACACTTGCTGACGGCAACAAATAATTCCGCAGACGGCTGCCTGTTAAACTGATCCATTAACACCTGCGCAATTTTTGGCCCCGGATGCCTGGGAATAGATTTCAATACTTCTGAAACCACTGTATGATTGGGATCGTGCAGGAGTTGTAAGATAAATTCCCTGCTTTCTACATTGTCTACCGAGTGTAGTACCTGGGCTGCAATTTTCTTTTCTTCCTCAGACCCTGTGCTAATTAATTCGCTGATCTTATCCAGCGCCTGTTGAATATTTTCGCGGTATTTGAGAATACCCACCAGTTTCAGTTTCACCAGTTCGGGGTTGGAATCCCAGCCAATGTCCTCTCCAAGGTTTTCGGAATCCTGCAAGGCGTACAGCGTTTTAAGCGCCTGCATCTTTAAGTTGTCGTTTTCGCATTCCATGATTTTTTTTACTTCGGGAAATGCTGAAACGATTCGCTTGTTTTCAATCACCTCCAGTGCTGCCGCCTTAATATTGGGCGAGACACTCGCCAATCCGCTCATCACAAGCTTGTCAAGCGCCGGCTCATAATATTTCTCAATCATGCCCAAAATGAAGATCGAGCTGTGTTCTTCCTGGCGGCTCAGCGTTTCTTTAAACAAACGCATTGTCTTTTCATCCTTGATCTCCAGGTCTACGCCGTGCAGGTATTTCTTTCTTAGCGCATCCGTAAGTTCCTTGAGGTATTCCTTCTCAACCCTTATTACCAGGATCATCCACAACACCAGCAAGCCGAGCACGATGTAGCATAGATGGACGACATCCAGTTTGCCTTCGATAGAATACATTTCGTAAAGAAAAATGCCGCTGATTAACAGGGCCAGGGGATCCATAATTCCTTTTACGAGCGTATGCGCCTTCAACCTTAGTTCGGAAGGAAGGGGTTGCATCAATGAAAGCAGGAGAGGAATAAGAATCGCGTAATTGATGATCTCGTTAATGACAGCGGCAATCCCGAAAAGGTAAAGGAGTGAATTGCCTGCCGGGTCGAAATAAGAATAAACGATAGTGATGGTAAGAATAACAATCAGTAGCACGGGTTTTAGTAACATTGATTTGCGAATGCCAAGATTCGCAATGATCCTACCCGTAAATAAGGTTTTCATCACCACAGTAAGAATCGCGCCAACCGCAAGGAAGGTAATTACAAAAAGTTCGAGCTCATGGTTTGAGTGAGCTGCAATCTTCACCCTGGCGAGATAACAAAAAGAGATCAGCGTGGTCATGATCACCCTGATTACGCTAACCAGTGCAAGGTGAAAAATGAGTCGGTTTTGAAAAAACTGGGTAAATATCCCCTTTAGCCCCGGGTTAGCATGGTGATGATGCTGGAGTTGAACTTTGAATGTGCCGTGATCATCCAGTCGTTTCCAAACCAGCAGGGAGAGGCACATAAATGCAAATGAAAGCAGGAAAATATTCGGGCCGCCCACTAACAAAATCAAACCAGGCAATGCCACGAAACCAATCGCTTTCGGCACCATATCACCCGCACTGATCATAGAAAATAAGCGCTTGCTTTGGCGTACGTCGAATAGAAGTGAGGACAGGCCCCAGAATTCGAGGCCACCAATCAGGTAGAGCACCTGGAACCAGGAAAGGAGCAGTGCATATACCCAAAGACTTTTAATAAAATAAAAGGTAACCACCAGGCCCAGTATGCTGCCCGCCATAAACAGGATAGAAACCAGCACAAGGTTCTTAACTGACAGGCGATGCTCCGCCTGGGTATAGAGATAACCCATCAGCCACAGCAAAATTGACGAGAAGATATAGATCAGCGGCAGTTCGTTGACGTCATGATTATTCAGGAACAAAATCAGCGAGGTCGCAAAAAAGATGTCAATCGATATCCCCTGCAAGAATTTAAAGCTGAACAAATTCTTGACCAGCCATAACTCCTTACTCCTAACGTTAAATAGCCGAAGTATAAATAATCGGAAACTCAATGCTGCAATGGTTTGTGACGGGCGATTCTGGCTCAGGGCCGGAAAATCCGGGGAATGGTTTTGGTTTTCTGAAACTTAAATGTACCGAAATTTATCTTAAACCGTTTTCGATCAGCTTGTTAATCCTAATCCTGGGTTTTCGCCGCGCCTTCGTATCTAAAAAATAACAAATTTGCATCGCCATCCTGTCCTTCATTTGAAATAAACAAATCACCAGCTGCATCGAAAGTGATGCCTTCAGGTTGCTTAAATGTTGCAGCATCCAGGGGATAGTGATTCTTAATCCGCCATTGCTCATCCAACACAATCAGAATCCTGTTGACTGCTGAGATAATATACCATTCACCTGTCACTGGATTTTTCGAAAGACAGGATGGATGAAACTTGATTTTCTTATTGATGCTGGTAAGCGGCACGTTTGCAACGTCGATCAGCCATTGTGAATGATGAATTAATCTTCCTGAATCATTCAGTTTCAAACTGTGAACAGATACCTCCTTACGGCTGTCTTCCTCGCAATTTTTGCACATCACAAGCAGGCTGTCACCAGTTGCAAATATTCCTTCATATTCTCCCTCAGGAACAAGGCCTGACAATACTGAAACCTTATCAGTTTTCTTTTCGTGCGACTCGCTCAAAGGAAACACGCTAAGTTGGCCATCACTGCGGAGTATCACCATCATGCTGTCGCGCCAAATCGTAAGGTCTTCATAATCCCCCTTTTCGCCAAACTTGCAGGACTGGTATTCAGCATCGCCAGGATGAAAATAAAATAGTTTGCCTGCTTCGTCATCGATTGCGTAAACCGTATCAGGATTCAATTTGTAAAGTGCAAGACCCGAAATCTCATGAAGGTGTTTTTTCAGGACATATTTTTGGGGCTTGTCGAATGCATAGCCAGGCGGGCCTGGCGTGGGTTGCGGTGGCTTGCAAAACTGAAAAATCAGTATGATCAGTGCCGATATAGGTAGGAAAAATGATTTCAAGGTATGTTTACATAAACAGCCGAAGCAATATAGGCAAGAATTGATAAGGCGATGCCGTACATAAATATAGTGTATGAGATCTGCAGCAGGCGGAATTTTTTGGCAAGCACTTTTCCGTGCAGGTAAACATCGCGTACCATGGTGCCATATAAATAGTCACGGTCTTCCATCATCTTACCCATGCCCCACTTATAATCTTCCCATTCCATCTTGAAAAAATCGCCAAAGAAAAGCAGATTGCCGCCTTTCTTTTCAATTTGATCGCGCGTGATCATCCCGGCGAAGCCTGATGTAGGCACTTTGGGACGGGTCGCAAGCACTGAATAAATGATGGTAATAGTGTTAACCAACAATAAGATCATGGTGGGAATGGCGAGATTCCTGTTTTCATCGAGTTTCCGCACGATGAGTCCCAGCGCTACAGATATGATAATGGAGTTTACTGAGATCATGATGTGCGCCTTATTATCAGCCTGGTTGCTCAACCGCTGCTGATTTGCCGCAGTTATTCGAAACATGGTTTCAACACCGCGGTCGGGTCTTTCCTTTTTCTTTTTCTTTTCCTTTTTATCCTTTGGCTTTAACGCTTTGTGATCGGGTAGTGCAAGCGGTAGCTCGTTGTCCGCTATTTCTGTTGGCGTGGCCGCGGGCTGCGATGGCTGGTCGAGCGCCTGCGATTGAGCATCAGCAGCTGCCCGTGCTTCTTCTTCGGCCTTCTCATTCTGTTTTTCGACCTGTCTCTTTTTCAAAAATTCCAGGTTCAAAGCCTTGGCTGGTCCGAGTAACTCCCGACAATATTCGGTATGGTACTCGTGTTTTTCCATCAGTTCAATCGTTCGCTGGCGCCATTCTGCTCCACTCATTTTTCTTCCGGTGAGCGCTTCCATTTCCTTGCGGAGAATTTTACTTCTTTCCCAAAAGTCATTTTTGCCCAGGTGAAAGAGATCTGCATCACACACGATATTTTCAAGCTCGTTGGAAGGGCTCTGCGGCATCTTGGTTGAAAGGATGCATTGTTTGATGGCCAGGATATCTTCCTCCCGCACACCCGCATGCCGCATAAAATCGTCAGCGATCTCGGCGCCTTTCATTTCATGAAACGGAGGTTCAATCACGAGGTAGCCAACATCATGAAACCAGGCAGAGGCCAAAACGATGAAATGATCGTGCGCATTCAGGTTGTAATGCGTCGCAATCAGGTTGGCCTTTTCGGCCATATCGCGCGTGTGGTCAATATTATGGTAGTAAAGACGCGAGTCTTCGTGTTGGATAAAGAAAAGTTTTACATAATCCTCGATCTGTTTCAACTTTTCGTCATAATTCATACCAGCTGAATTTATTTGGCCCGTGAGCGACTTACTCTCAACAGCAGCTTGCATTTTGGAAAAATTTCTCTGAAAATTAGAGATTAAAAAGGATAAATTCAAAAGGTCGAAGTTTTCATGAATCTTTTGAATTTATATTTGTCCAAACATACTCCATGCAAAATCGATTGGTGAAAGCCATCCTGGTACTCATTCTTAGCTCCTTCTACTCGTTCCTCCCGGCACAACCCCAAGTTCAAGTCCCCACCGATAAGATTGCCCGGCCTAAACTGGTGGTAGGGATTGTGGTGGACCAAATGCGATGGGATTACCTGTACCGTTATTATGACCGTTATGATGCAAAGGGTGGGTTTAAAAGACTGATTACCCAGGGCTATTCCTGCGACAATACATTCATTCCATATATACCAACAATTACAGCCTGTGGCCACAGCACCATCTATAGTGGCGCCGTGCCGGCTATCAGTGGCATTGCGGGCAATGCCTGGTGGGATTACAACCTGGGCAAAAATGTCTATTGCACAGACGATTCCATGGTGAAAACGGTGGGTAATTCATCGGTTGAGGTGGGCAAAATGAGTCCAAGAAATTTGCTGGTGACGACCATTGGTGATGAACTTAAACTGGCTACCAATTTCAAAAGCAAGGTTGTAGGTATCGCATTGAAGGACCGGGGCGGAATTTTGCCCGCAGGCCATAGTGCAGATGCTGCTTATTGGTACGACGGCAGAACCGGAGACTGGGTAACTTCCACCTATTATATGCAAGACCTTCCGGCATGGGTGAAATCACTGAATTCAAAAAAACTGGTCGACAAATACTTCGCAAAAGACTGGAATACGCTCTATCCGATCAAAACATATACGATGAGTTCAGCTGATGACGTGGCCTGGGAGGGCAAGCCCTTTGGTGCCAATGCAAAGGGATTTCCATATAATCTAAAGCAGTTTGTTGGAAAAAATTATGGCCTGCTCCCGTACACACCTTACGGTAATAGCTACACTGTTGAGATGGCAAAGGCAGCAATCACTGCCGAAAAATTAGGAGATGACGATGTGACGGACTTGCTGGCCGTTAGCTTTTCAACGCCGGATTACATTGGTCACGCTTTTGGACCCAATTCAGTTGAAGAAGAAGATTGTTACCTTAGGCTGGACCAGGCTTTGGGAGAGCTTTTTGATTACCTGGATGAAAAAGTAGGGAAGGGGCAATGGCTGGCTTTTCTTTCAGCTGACCACGGGGTAGCACATGTTCCTGGCTTTTTGAATGAGCACAAAATTCCGGGCGAAAATTTCGGGCCTGATAAATTACAAACCGAAATCAATGCCGGCCTCAAAGAAAAATTCGGCGTGGATAAACTCCTGCTTCAAATTAACAATTACCAGGTGTACCTGGACCGTGATGCGATCAGGACAAACAAAAATATTAATGAACATGATGTGAAGCAGTGGGTGATTGACTACCTTTCTAAACAGGCCATGGTATCCCGTGCCATAAGCATGGATGCATTGGGCAGTGTAGCCCTCAATTCGAAGCAGAAAGAGATGATTGCAAACGGGTACTACCCAAGCCGTAGTGGAGACATTCAGATCATTTTTCTGCCTCAGTACGTTGAAAGTTTTTCCTTCTCAGGAACCACGCACGGCGCCTGGAATCCATACGACAGCCACATTCCATTGGTTTGGTATGGATGGAATATCAAGCCCGGACAAACAAATCGCGAAACCTATATGACAGACATCGCACCAACAGTGAGTGCGCTCCTGCATATTCAGATGCCCAGCGGCTCCGTAGGACATGTGATTGGAGGAGTGGGGAATTAGACAAAGTTTTTAATTTCAACTCATGAACCGACGCTCTTCATGGATGGGGTTCTTACTCGCCCTCAGTCCGCTGCTGCTCTTTTCCCAATCTGGTAAGATCGACAGCATTCGTTTTTTTACGGACACCTCCATGTTGGAAGTGACCGTTGTTACCAATCTCGCCAAAGTGATTGATAACAAAATGAAGAATGAAGTCATTGATGGCCGAATTATATTTCGGCAGGCGGGTGACTCACTTTACAATGAGCCCATCTGGCTTTCATCACGGGGACAATACAGAAAAGAGAATTGCTACACGCCCTCGTTGAAAGTTAATTTTAAGACAGACAAGAAAAGCAGACTTTCTTCCCTGCATACGTTGAAGTTGGTTTGCGCCTGCAAGCCCGGCATGTTTGGTGATCAACTCCTGTTGAAAGAGTACGTGATTTACAAGATGTACAACCTCTTCACTGAAAAAAGCTTCAGGGTGCGCCTGATGCATATGAATTTTGTAGACAGTCTGAAAAAGAAGAAGCCCATTGAAGAATATGGATTTCTGATCGAAGACGCGGATGCGATGGCGAAACGAAACAAATGCAAAGAACTGAAGGATGAAATAAGGTATAAGACAGAAAGCACGGACAGGGAACAGATGACGCTCGTTGCCATTTTTCAATACATGATCGGGAATACAGACTGGTCCGTGCCTTACAATCACAACATCAAATTAATTAAGCAAAAAAAGGACACGGTTCTGCGGCCCTTTGTGGTCCCTTATGACTTTGATTATGCCGGATTGGTGAATGCAGATTATGCAGTACCCTCTCCTGAACTGGGTACTGAAACCGTTTTGGAAAGAGTTTACCGTGGCTTCCCCCGGAATATGACGGAGATCGAAATGGTGCTTGGGCCCATGCGCAACAAGAAGGAAGAAATGTATTCGATAATCAAGGGATTTGGACCGTTAATGAAGAAGTACAAGGACGAGATGATTGGCTACCTGGATGAATTTTATGAAATCATCAATAACAAAACCAGGACGCAACAGGTTTTTATCACCAATGCCCGCACACAATAGCGCCTTATTCCACAAAATACATATCTACCTCACCCTTACTTTTCGCCTCGATTTTGCCCCTGTACGTGCAGACAAATTGGCCATTGATCAGCGCGTGCGTACTTCCTGAGATATTGATCTTTCCCGGTTCGCTGCGTTGCTCCATTTGGGAGGCGAGGTTGACGGTGTCGCCCCAGATGTCGTAGGAGAATTTTTTGATGCCCACAACGCCGGCCACCACCGGCCCGGTGTGGATGCCTATCCTGATTTCAAACACTGGAAGGTTTTGAATCTTGCTGGCCCATCCAAATCCTTTGATGAACTCCTGCATATCCCTTGCCGTTTTTACAGCATTAACAGCGTTGTTGGGATCAGCGTTTGGCAAACCTGCTGCGCACATGTAGGCGTCACCGATGGTCTTTATTTTTTCAAGGCCGTATTTTTCAACGATGTTGTCAAATGCGCGAAAGACCTCATCGAGCTGTGTAACGAGCTTTTCCGGCGTCATTAATTCCGCGATATTGGTAAAGCCCTTGATGTCGGCAAACAGCACGCTCACTTCGTCGTGCCGTCTTGCATAAGCCCTGCCAAAGCGCTTCAATTCATCGGCAATTTCGTCAGGTAAAATATTCAGCAGTAGCGCGTCCGACTGGGCCTTAGCTGCAGCAATCAATTCCTTCTGTTTTTCAATCTCAATCGTTCTCAGTCTGACTTTCTCTTCGAGCTGTTCGTTATTCAATTGCAGTTTCTGGATCAGCAGCTTGTTGTTTCGCCTGAGCATCACCGTTTCAACGGCATTATCAATTGTAATTTTCAATTCGTCCTTATCCCACGGCTTGGTGATGTAACGATATACTTTGCCCGTGTTTATAGCTTCAATGATGGACTCAATATCACTGAACCCAGTCAGAATAATCCTGATATTATCCTGGTCACCGGGAATATGTTGCAGGAATTGGACGCCGGTCATGTTCGGCATTCTTTGATCTGTCACCACCACATGAATATCAACCTTACTCAATATCTCAATGCCCTCTGCTCCGCTTTCTGCGGTATAAATATTGAAATACCTTCTCAATGCCGCCCTGAATGAGTTCAGGTTGTTGACCTCGTCATCCACATACAAAATATTATAGCCACTTCTTGTGGGCTCGGTATTCAGTTGATTGGCATTTGCAGTGTCCATTTCGTGCGCAATTTCATTCATTTCAAGTTCCATAATCAAGCGGTTAAAGTTTGTTGAATGGGTAAGGTAATGACGAATTCAGTGCCCTGTCCAGGCGTCGAAAATGCTTCAATTTTCCCTCTGTGTTTTTCAACAATACCATATGAAATATAGAGTCCAAGCCCATTGCCTTTTCCAACATCCTTGGTAGTAAAAAACGGGTCGTAAATTTTTTTCCTTACATCTTCCGTCATTCCTGAACCGTTATCTTTAAACGAAATTTTCACCCGGTTGGCAGACACCCAGGTTTTGATTGTTATTTTTCCTTCTTCGGGTATGGCCTGAATTGCATTGGAAAGGATATTCAGAAAAACCTGGTTAAGTTGTCCCGGGAAGCATTCCACTTCCGGCAGGTCTCCAAAATCCTTTACGATTTCAATGCGGTTTTTGTAAGAACTATGCAACAGGGTAAGGGTGGAGTCAATACCTTCATTGATATCCGCCTTTTTGAACACGTTTTGATCCAGGCGGGAGAAGTTGCGTAAACCTTTCACAATTTCGGCAGTTCTTTTGGCACCATCCTCAATTCCTTTCAAAAGATTTTTCACCTCTTCAATGCTCATTTCCACGGCCGACTCCTCTTTTAGCTTGTCAACAGCAGCAAATTGAGCCCCCAAGCCCTGTTCTTTCACTACCTGTTCATATTTCCTGAGCAGTTTGATGATGTCATTGAGGTCCTGTTTAAGAGGATCCACATTTGCACTCACAAAATTGATTGGGTTATTGATCTCGTGCGCAACGCCGGCGGTAAGTTGACCCAGGGACGCCATTTTTTCGGCCTGGATCAGTTGCTCCTGGGCCGATTTAAGTTCGTCCATCGACAGGCTTAGGGCCGTATTGGTGGACGCCAGGTTCTTATTTGCCTCACTCAACGCCAACCTGGCCTGGGCCAGATCTTTCACCATGGTATTAAACGCTCTCGTCAGTTGTCCAATCTCGTCGCCCGATTTATTTTTAACCTGCTGGGTCAAATCTCCTTCTCCAACCCTATGAGCGGCTTCGCGCAATGCGAGTACCGGCCTGGAAATATTCCGAGCCAGCCATAACCCGATCAATATCGCAATCACCATTACCAAAGCACTCACGATAAAAGAGATGAGGCGTATACGTTTCTGCATTTCCATGATCGGCCGGGTCTTAAAACCCAGCAAAATAGCTCCATTTCCGTTGATCAGCTTGGTGTTTAGCGATGCTCTCTTCACGATTAATGAATCACTTGATTCTATATGAGTCGGCAAAACCGCATTCTCGGGAAACGTATTGATGACGGTATCGCGAATTTCAAATTTGCTTCGTGCATTGTTCCATAAGGTATCTTCTTCCAATAATCTTACAAAACTCAGCCTGGGATCATTTTTTACGATTTCCATTTCCTTTCTTATGCCCTGAAAATTCTGCTCGGTTATGGCAATTTCCACGCCAACCGCCACTGTGTTTGCCAGGTTCTGAACCTCATTGTTATAATTCCTGAGCAAGTAATTTTCCTGGCGTTCAGGAAAATAGTAGAGGATGAAAAATGAGAAAATCAGAACGATAACAAGTACGGTGGACCAAATTTTCGTCTGTAGATTGATGCGCATAAGGCCTCAAAAAGCTTTTTTGCCATCAATCAAAACCACTTTCACATCATTATTTCCAGAGGGCTTGTCCAGGATGGCAATGGCGCCCGGGTTTTGTGCTACGAAATTTTCAAGTTCGGACGTATTATTGAATACGTTGGGAGGGTCATACTTTCCGGCAAAGGAAACACGGGCCCAAAATCCCCGCACGCCGTCCCCACTCATGGCATAGATCCTTTTGCTAATTACTTCTCCAAGCGGTGTTGTTGATTTGACCATGGCAATGACAACTTTAGTCCCGTCATTCCAGCGCTGCTTTTCGCCCAAGAGAATGGACTTCAATTCTGCCATTCTCAAATTGGCTGGTGCTCCTTTTGGGTTGCTGATTACGGTAAGCGAACTATCCTGCGATTTGGAAGTCAATCCAAGAAAAAGCACAAAACAACAAACCAATACCATTCCGTTCCTGGCATATCGAGAGAGGTAATATGTTTTGTTTTTGTCCATGCTAAAACCCCACGGCAAACTGGAATGTGACTTTGTCAAAATCCCCGTTTAGTTGTGTATTGGTATGTTGGTATTCCAGCTTAACTACAGCCAGGTAGTTGATATTATATCTCAATCCCACCAGGAAAGAAGTGGTATTATCTTTTGTGTAGAAAACTTCGCCATTACCATAATGAAGATTATCAAACCTGAAATAAGGCACCCACTTCTCAGTGATCTTGTAACCTCCATACAGATAGTAGGCTGTTGAAGTCTGTGAGCCGGTCGTATCCGTCTTGTTCAGGGCCAGGGTTCCTTCGGTCAATAATTCAAATTTGTTACCGAAATAAGCTACAGATCCTGTAAACAATTGCTGATTCACTTTCCAGCCGATATGTTTGTCGTGAACATGTGCATCCTTGGAAATGACATCGTTGTAATAAGAGACACCCAGTCTCAAATTTTCTACCGGCTTGATATGCACGGCCGCGGTGATGGATTTATAAGAATCGTTATCTGCAACTTCTGCAGATCCCAAACCATTACCCACCATGAGGTCATAACCGAACCTGAGCTTTCCAAGGTTTTGGCCCTGTGCGCTCATACCCGTGGTATGTAATGGGATAAAATTGGCGGCGAAAAGTAAGGGCCGTTCTATGGTTGGGAAAAACACGCGCCCGTGGTGATAGGTATCATTCCAATAATTGATGGGTGTATGATGTTTGCCAATGAGAAGGTTGTGGTTGCCATAGTAGTTGTATTTTATCACTACTCTTTCCACACTCACCGAGAAATCAGTGGGCGTGCCGGGCGTATACTTGAACACCGTTTCACCGAGAAAGGAAATGCGATCGTGTAATTCAGAAGTGATAAAGAGATCCTGTTCACCGAATCCAAAGGATGCTTTGCCGTTCTGGTAGCTGGCAAGAGCATCAATAAAGCCGCGGATATGCGTGTTTTGTATGATTGTATTTTGAGAAAAGAGCTTAGGGCAGGCACAAAACATGGCTATCACAATAGCGAGAGAGCGCAGTAATTTTTGGTTGGATGGCATGACCCATAAGATTGCCAACCAATATAAAATTATTATAATGAAAAAGGAAGAAAAGCTTCCTCATATTTGAAAGGGCCGGGCTCAAACTACCTCAAATCGGTTATTTCGCCTACAGGTGAAGCAATTGAATCCTGAATCTTGTATCCAATATCCAGTGTCCAGTATCTAATATCTGATAAAGAGATTCCGGGCAAGCGGGTGAAACCCGGAACTTTTGGCGGGCAGGGCCGTTGCTAAAGGGACTTGAATTCATTCACTTCTCCAGACGGTGTTACCTGTAATATCTGGACTTTGTTGTCCTTTCGAAGCTCAACGAAATAATTATCCTCGTCTTCGAATCGTTGGTCATACATCCACATGTCTGTTGGGTTCGCTTCATTGTCGTCAAAAAGAATCACCCTGTTAACGGCATAGTCGCCAAACTTCTTGTTGATGTAATCCTTCGCGCGTTTAGGAAGATCAGAGAATTTTTTGTCGGAGGTGGTACCCACCAGATTATTTTCACCGTCGTAAAAAGCGGTGTAGGCCTTGTCGTCAATCAGGTAATTTGCCTCGTCAAAGACTTTGCCTTTTGTGAACACCACATTCTCTGCTTCCGGGAAATCCTGCTCAAATTTTTGAATGGTGAAATAGCTGACCTCATTATGTCGCTCCATTCTTTTTTCTTTCTTGCTTTCTCTTGATTTGTTGCCATTGTCCTTTGCGTATGACGGACTCGCAACTGTGGCGATTAAACCAAGGCAGATAAAACTGCCAGTTAAAAAGATCCTTTTCATAAAAATGGTTTTAAGTTAATGAATAACTTCTCACACCAAATCTAGCAAGGACGCT
>Ga0163163_10001544_pt1 | contig 19410 bp, 15 predicted proteins | sample S65metaG_FD_119766 | JGI IMG/M metagenome (GOLD analysis project Ga0163163, IMG submission 119766) | Switchgrass rhizosphere microbial communities from Kellogg Biological Station, Michigan, USA - S6-5 metaG | ecosystem: Host-associated > Plants > Roots > Rhizosphere > Soil | place: USA... | reverse complement strand
ATTGATCGTCGATGGAGGACCTACGGCGCGGGCTACAGCTACAACCATCGTCGATCTCTCGGGCGGAGGAAATTCGTGGATGATTCTTCGCGAAGGCGCCATCCCGACACATGAGATCGCCTTGGCGCTTCAGTCCTAAGTAAGATGGTGTCACTAAAAACTGCTCACGCCACGAGGCGTAGATACCGTACACTCGGTCTTTATCTGCCATGATCGTCCCGGCATCCAACATACGTCGTAAAGGCTCCTCTACGGGACGAACACTGTTTCGCAGCCTTGTGGTTGCGCTTCTATTTGCGGCGGTTGCGTGGAGCGTCTATGTTGCGCGACAGATCTCTGAAGTTGCGAATCTTGATGAGGCGCAACAAGCTGATGCGATAGCCGTATTTGGAGCGGCGGAATATCTCGGCAAACCATCTCCGACGCTTCATTTTCGGCTCGACCATGCGGTCGATCTCTACCGTATGAAGATCGCTCCTGTTGTGATTACTCTAGGGGGCGGCAGCGATAAGGACTCAGGAAATACAGAAGGTGCAGTAGGGCGCGACTACCTGCTCGCTCATGGAATTCCTTTCGGAGACATCATTGCGGAGACGCGCTCTACGGATACAGAGCAGCAGGTTCACCTGCTGGCGGCGATTGCCCGGGAGTACAACCTGAGGCATATTGTGGTGGTGTCGGATGGAACCCACCTCTTCCGGATAAGAGAGCTATGCCGTGACGCTGGCCTTGATGTGTATACTTCGCCGCGAGCGACTGTTGGGCACATCAGCAACTACGACCTGAGCATGCGTTATGTCCATGAAATTGTTAGTTATACGGCGATGAAGGTAAACCTGGACATTGGCTGGCCGCGTAAGTGGCTGGCCGGTGGGGATGACTAGCTGAGGGTCATCGCGAGCAGAGCTGCGAATAACGTTGAGCTGAGATTTACAAGATCGTTTCCTATCCATCCACGGCGCTCAAGAGTTGCGCCCAAGAGGCTGTCGAAGAAGAGACCTCCGCAGGCACTGAGCCAGACCGTCGCAGTTCTGGGCCAAAGCGAGTGGTGCAGCGCTCCGAAGACGACAACGATGGCTGCAGCTGCGAGACCTGCGACTGTTCCGATGATCGTGATACCGCCATCGGTTCCTGGGGCGACCGCGTTCCAATTGGTGAGCAGGCGTGCAGGGCCGCCCGCGGCCTGACCAACCTCGGACGACACGGTATCGGCGGCAGCCTCTGCAAGCGCAGCGATACAGCCCGAGTAGTAACCGGCTGCGGCGAAAAGCCCTGCGACACCGAGATTGGCGACGATCTGTGAGGCCTGCCGGCCACGCCGTGGCTCAGCGAGGCCACGGGCTTCTTTCTTGCGGCGCCCCAGCTTCGTCGCCACGAAGGTGAGGACGAAGACGGCCACAAGCGCGGCAAGCGCTGACTGCGATGCAGGATAGGGAGAATAGGGCGTCCACGCCTCGGGCGACTGGGCCAGGATGAAACAGATCAGAAAGCCGAGGATTGAGGCCCCGGAAGTTGCGGCGCGAAGGGCATAGACCAGGATTGCGAATCCGGCACTGAAGAGTAACGGCGTTGTGAGGGACCAAAGAGGAAAGCCAAACTTGAGGATGGCAAGAGGCGGAGTAATGGCGCCGGCAATGAGCAGTGCACCGACGATCCAGACCAATATGCGGGATTGGGCCCGATCTCTCGCTTTGGGAATGGCTTTACGCCAGTACTCCAATTCCTCGGCCACGCCGATTCTCCAGTCCTTAGTGATTTACAATCAGATACTAGAGCACAGCCAACACCAGCAGCACCGCGGGAGCAGTTTTGCATTTAGCAAGAATCGAAGCAGAAGGAAATATCCAGGTCCGGTCTAACCGGCGGTCGAAGTGGATTCGAGCCAGTTCTCGTCTCCGGCCCGTCTACTCATTTGCCTTTGGGGCTGCGGTGCTGGCATCGCTTACCGGGTGCGGCAACACCTACCGTCCCGTTGTTACGGCGATCAATCCAGTAGGCCCGGCATCACAGCCGCAGAGGTACGCTGTCGCAGTCTCGAATCCAGGATCAGGATTACCAGGACTGGTGACGATCGTGGACTTCTCGGGTGATACGGTATTGATCACCGCGAGCGTTGGCGTCGCCCCTTACTACTTCATTCTCAACGCGGGTGGAACCACAGGGTACACGCTTAATGGCGATGGCACCGTCACCAGCTTCGATGTCTCGAACCAGCTTCAAACCAGAGATGTCATTCAAACGACCCTCCTGAGTGGAGCTGCTCCAAACAGCATCTTTCCCGATGCGGCATCGACGTTTATTACCGAGACCTATACTGGAAAGCCCGGCGCCGCGCCCGCTGTAGCCCAGTTGAAGGGGGCTCCGCCGACTCTAAGCCAGGAGCTTCCAGTCGCTACCGGTTTTACGCCTGTGTACATAGCTGGGTTTTCGGGCTCGCCCCGAGCCTATCTGATCAATCAGAGCACCGGCGGTGGCAACGGACAGGTTGCGGCTATCGAAACGACGAGCAACACGATCTCAAGCACAATTCCGGTGGGCAATGCACCCGTTTATGGCGTCATGACAGCTGATGGCAAGCGCGCCTTCATCCTGAATCAGGGTGACAGCACGGTTTCGGTCATCAATTCGCAAAGCAACCAACTTGATCCCGTTCCCGCACCGGCGGCCAATCCCATTCCAGTGGGGGTATCGCCGGTATGGGCCGATCTGGCTCCGACTCTCAATGAGTTGGTGATCGCCAATGCAGGCACCGGAACGTCTCGAGGATCGGTTACCGTCGTCAACATCCCCCTCTGCTCGGCAGCGGCACTTCCGGGAAATCCGAACTGCGATGCAAATAATCCGATTGATGCGAACGGGTTCGGTCAGGTGCTTGCTAATGTTCCGGTTGGAGTAAATCCGCGCATGGTGGCTGTGCTGCAGGATGGCTCGCGCGCCTACGTTGTAAACCAGGGCGACAGCACTGTTTCCGTTGTGAATCTCAAGACGAATACGGTTACGACCACTATTCCTGTGCCTGCAACGACGCACCCGAACTTTATCGCGGCGATCTTTGGCACGCCGACTGGCAAGGTCTATGTCACGTCGCCCGAGTCAGACCGAATGACGATTATCCGCACAGATACGGACACAGTCGAGACGACAATTCCGCTACAGGGCAAAGGCGTGATGGTCAGGGCGCAGCTCCCGTAGTCGGCTAGCTGCCCGCAAGGACGATTGGCATCGTGGGAGTCTGCGATCCGCCGTCGTCTTCGATCGTGACGCCGAATGCTTTCGCTTCGATTCCTTTGGGAAGCGGCGGCAGCACTACGCTTGCATTGCCACGTGAATCGGGATGGAAGGTACCTGCTGGGATTGGGTCCTGGCCATTGGCAGGGATGAGCCAGAGTTCGTAGGTCTTATAGGTTTGCAGCGGCTCCAAATTGCTAGCGACGAAGATGAGCGCGCCGCGATCGGCCACGTAGGTGGCCCGTCCTTCGGGAACCGGGGGCGATGGCGGCGTGGCGGTTTTGGTGAGCGTGACCTTCCGCGCTGAGGGATCCGTGATGGTGTCCATCAACTGTTTTGCACCGGCGGTATCCGTTGTGAGACGGTCAATTTCTCCGGCCTGTGCGGACAGCCTAACCCGTTGGGCTTCTCGTTCGTGGTAAAGGCTGCCAGCCATGATGGCGATGCCAGCGGCGACTGCCCAGCCAATCCAAGGAAAGACCTTTGTGAAGGCAGTGCCGAGCATGTTCGGCCGGGGCTCGTCATCGACATCAAGGTAGCGGCCACTGCCGACGCCTGTAGTGCGGCTCTGGCTGCGAGCGGCATAGCTTTGGAGCGGAGGTGTCGCCGCCTCGATCCGCTCGACCCTCTCAACCGGCGCGACTTTCTTTTCGCGCGCAATCTGGTGGAGGAGTCTCTCGCGAGTGAGCGCGGGAGGAGAGTGCATCTCAACCGTGTGGGCGTAGGCTGCCAGATCGCCTTGGAGGTGGGCCAGTTCCTGACGGCAGTAGGTGCAGTCGGAGACGTGAGCCGCCATCTTGGCGTACTCATCACGAGGCAGTAGCTGCATGGAAAACAGCGCCAAGTCAGCTGGTTCGTAGTGTCCGGCTGCGCTCATGCCAGGAATGCCTTTCTTAGCGTCATCAGCGCGCTACGGATTCGTGTCTTCACCGTGCCTAGTGGGTCACCTGTCATCTCTGCGATCTCAGTGTGTGTCAAACCGTCGAAGAAGGCCATCTCAAGAGTCTTTCTTTGCTCGACGGGAAGCTTCGCCATGACTCCGCGCGCTCTTTCAACCATGGTGTTTCGCTCCGCTTCGTTCGCGAGATCGTATTGTGAGGCCAGGGAAAGATCGTCGATGGTCTCGGAAGGCCGTTTTCGTCGCAGCGCATCGATCGATCGATTTCTAGCGACGACGGTGAGCCATCCTCCGAGGCTGCCGCGCACTGCGATGAATCCCTCCGGACTGCGCCATATCTGCATGAACACTTCCTGGAGAATGTCTTCGGCGGAGGCTGGATCGCGCAGAACACGCAGGGCAACGGAATAGACGATCTTTGAATAGCGATCGAATAGCGATGCCATAGCGTGTTCGTCGCCTCGTCGCACCTGCGCAAGCAGTGTTGCATCATCCTGCGACGATTGCGGCGAGGCGTTAGCGAGTCCCATCTCTCTATACATCAGTACGCACCTGCGGAACGGGCGGATTGCCGAGTGAGCGATATCCCTTGTCCTAGCCACTCTAACCCAAGTGAAGCGACAATGTACCTTAACGAAAGAGCGACCTCGGTTGCCCGCCATAATTCATCTATGAAGAGCCGCCTGGACAAATTACTAGTCGATCAGGGACACGCAGCCTCGAGAGAGCGGGCACAGGCGCTGATTCTCGCAGGACGGGTCCTTGTCAACGAACAACGGATCGATAAGCCGGGCTCAACTATTCCGGCTGACGCAGCAATTCGGCTGTTGGGCACCGATCTAAAGTATGTCAGTCGCGGCGGCCTGAAGCTGGAACATGCTCTCACCCACTGGGCTATATCGCTCGCAGGCATCCATGCAGTGGACATTGGCACCTCTACTGGCGGGTTTACCGACTGTATGCTGCAGGCGGGTGCGGCTGCGGTGCTTGCGGTCGATACGGGGTACGGGCAGATCGCGCAGAAGTTGCGAGATGATGCTCGTGTCACGCTCCGAGAACGCACTAATGCCCGGCTACTAAGTACCGGTGAATTGCTTAACGAGAATCGTCCAATTCCCCTGTTTCTGGTGATGGACGTGTCCTTTATCTCTGCGACGCTTGTGCTGCCCGCTGTGCTTGGGGCGCTGAGCACTCCGGATGAGCCATGGCAGGGAACAGCCGTTGTTCTCATCAAACCGCAATTTGAGGCGGGGCGTCAGCATATTGGTAAAGGCGGCATCGTTCGCGATCCAGAGGCGCGGAAACTGGCGATCGAACGGGTTAGTGACTGCGTCGTTGATCTTGGGGGAACCAGCATCGACGTGATCGATTCGCCGATCCAGGGCATGGAAGGCAATCACGAATACTTGCTGAGGGCGGTCTTTCGCGAGCGAGCTCCGGCAGGGAAGCCGGTACACTAACAACAATGTTCAAGGCCGCCATCATCTCCAAGCCTCAGAAACCCGAGCTTGCCGCGATCCTGCGTGATCTGATTGCATGGCTCGAGGAGCACAACTACGAGCCACTGCTCGATCATCAAAGCGCAGCGTATGTGGATGCGTCGAACGCCATCGAGCGATGCGATCTGCATCAGCATCAGCCAAATCTTGTCATTGTTCTTGGAGGCGATGGCACGCTGCTCGCGGCTGCAAGGGCCTTCGCGCATTCGCCAACGCCGATCCTCGGTGTCAACCTGGGCTCATTAGGCTTCCTTACAGAGGTTCCGCTCGCCGATCTCTATTCTGCGCTTGAATCATGGTGCGATAACTGCGCCAGCATCGAGGTTCGGGACATGATCCGTGCGGAGTTGCGCCGTGGAGGAGATATCGTCAGGCACTGGGATGCGCTGAATGACATCGTCGTCTCGAAGGGTGCGATTGCACGTATGTCAGACTTTTCGGTTGAGATCGATCAGCAGTTTGTTGCTACGATGCGAGCCGATGGAATTATTGTTTCAACCCCAACAGGTTCGACGGCCTATAATCTGGCGGCGGCGGGACCGATTGTGATGCCTTCGGTGAACGCACTTGTTGTTACGCCGGTGTGTCCTCACCTCTTGACGATCCGGCCCATTGTCGTGCCGGGCGATGCGATGGTTACGATTCACATTGAAGGAGTTCCCACGCTGACCTATCTCACAGTCGATGGCCAGGAGGCGGTGGAACTTGAGTTGGGAGACGAAATTCGGTGCTGCCGTTCGGAGCACAGCGTGCGTCTATTGCGTCCTCGGCGGAATGGGCTCTTTAGCGTGCTGCGCAGCAAGCTGAGTTGGGGCGAGCGTTAGTCGCTCCTAACCCTATCGTTTAAGTGTGACTACGGGCCCACCGACCGGGTGGCAGAAGACTTTTCCGTGGCTCAAGGCGATCTTGCGTTGCGCAAGTGCGGCCATCTCGGGGTCGTGGGTGACCATTACGATTGTGTGTCCGTGTGCGTGCAGGTCCTGCAAAAGCCCAGCGACGATCTGCTGGTTGGCGGCGTCGAGATTTCCGGTGGGCTCGTCAGCAAGCAGAATCGGCGGATTGTTAATTAGCGCGCGTGCGATACAGACGCGCTGCTGCTCCCCCCCGGATAGCTCGCTTGGCAGATGTTCGGCGCGCTGTCCCAACCCGACGCGCTCAAGCGCGGATTTTGCTTCCTTCTCGTCGGTCATTGAGTGGAAGTACTGCGCCAGCATGATGTTCTCGAGCGCGGAGAGGTACGGGATCAGGTGAAACTGCTGGAAGATGAAGCCGATCTTATCTGCGCGAAAGCGGTCAAGTTCGGCGGCCGACATGGTCGCAACGTCGATGCCGTCGATACGGAGCTGTCCCTCGGTGGGGCGGTCGAGGCAGCCGAGGAGGTTCACGAGCGTACTCTTGCCTGAGCCCGAAGGTCCTGTGACTGCTACCCATTCACCGGCTACGATGGAGAAGGAGGCGTGATCCAAAGCCCGCACCACACCAGCGTGACCTGAGTATTCTCGTGTCACGCCGTTCAGGGCGATCACTGCGCAGTCAGGTCGCGTCTCCAGGTCAATCAGGTTATCCATCACAAGACTCTCTTTTATCATCATTCGTTACTCACCCTTCAAAAGAGCCGCCGGTTCGAGTCGGCGAAGTACGCGGACAGGGAAGAGCGCTGCCAGCACGGCAATCAGAATATTCAGAAGAAGAACGAGAGGCAGTACTCCAAGACGCGGCAGCGATGCGGTGTGGAAGTTGAGCTGGCTAATCGTCCATGCCGCTGCCGATCCGATCACAAAACCCACCGCTACTCCAGCCAGGGCCAGCACCAATGCCTCGAGCAGGAACATTGCCATCAAATGCATCTGCGACCCCCCTAGCGCTTTCATCAGCGCGAAGTCGCGACGTCGTTCAAGTACGCTGGCTGAGAGTGTCGCGAGTACGCTGACTGCGACGGTCAAGGCGATCAGGATGACTGCACCGTACATCAAGGCATGTGTTTTGTCGACGATGCGGCTTTCGCCTTCGACGAGTTGACGCACCGGCTCGACTTTCGTCTCGGGAAGCTGTTGTCTGAGGTGAGTGATTGCAGATTCAACCTGCGTTGCACCACCTGGAATCTGGATCTCAATTACGCTGGCTGGGGTGCCGGTCCATGCAGTGAATGCAGTCAGCGGCATGTAGATGCGGCTGTCTTCATCGCCGCCTGTGCGCAGCGTTCCTGCGGAGTGTAGTGTCAACGGCCGGCCCGCGAAGGTTAGCTGTATAGCGCGCGGGTCCGTGATGAAGCTCGCCGCGCGCTGACCGACAAGTGCTGCACTGGCGTCGCCAGCTGCCGGCCACTTATCGACCTGCCACCATGAGTTAAGCCGCCGGACGGCATTGAGATCTATTCCGGAGACAACTACGGGAGTTCCATCGCTGGTTGTTGCTACTGCGTAGGCAAACTCGACGGCGATGGCGCTCTCGCCCGCTGCGTCTTTTGCCCGCTGAAGCGTGTCGGGTGGGATTCCTTTTTCCTGATCCGCGGCGGTTACGACAATGTTTGCCCCGAAGCTGCGAAACTCGTGGTGCAGCTTGGCGTTGAGGTCCGCGTAGAGCGTGAGCAATGCTGTCGCTACGGCAGCGGAGACTGTCATGGCGACGAGTGCGGACAGGCTTCGGGCACGCCTGTGGATAAGCGACCGACGCAGCATCGCTCCCATGCTTAGGCGACTCATACGTCAGCCCTCAGAATGGCCGATGGGTCCATGGTCAGGGCACGGCGGATCGAGGGGGTACTGCCTGCGAGAGCCACGACGAGTGCAAGCGTGACGATGACGGGAAGCAGCACAGGATTCAACGCTGACCCAAAGGCAGGAGCGCCGTTTGTGGCGAAGATTCGCGCCCCGAGCCAGGCTGCGAGTCCAGAGCCTGCAAGGTAGCCGAGGGAACCGGCGAGTATAGCCAGCAGGCCGACCTCTGCGTAGAAGAGCAAGGCGATGGTTCCCTTGCTCGCTCCTAACGAACGCATCAGGCCAATCTCTGCCTGTCTCTCGAGAATGGCCGTGGCCATTGCTGCGCTTACGGCAAAGCCTGCGGCCAGCAGCGCTGCGGCACAGACCAGCCACATCAAACCGCTGATGCGCTTGAGCACGTTGCCCTCGTTCTGCTCGACGCGTCGTACCTGTTCAGCGTGTGCGCCGGGGATCGCCTCGCGAATCTGGTAGGCGATGGAGTTAGCGTATGGTCGGCAGTACCAGACATCTCTCAGCTTTGGAGAGAGGGAATCGGGGTCCTTGCGTGCGAAGGCGTCTTCAGGCTTAGTGCGTGCCGAGACCTCGACGCGGCGGACCGCATTGGGTGTTCCTGCGAGGGTCTGGGCGGCGTTTAGGGGTAAGAGAAGCCCGCTGTCTGTCGCGTCGCCAGTGGAAACGATGCCAGTAACACGAAGAACGTACGTCGTCTTATCTTTCGCTTTTGCCTGAATAACCTCGCCGGTTTTGAGTCTGAGCTGCTGTGCAAGCATCTTGCCGACAACAACATCGGCACTTTGAGGTGTTGTTTTTCCTTCGTCCGGCCATGCTCCGGTAATTTTCCACCAGGGATGGAGCGCGACGGCGCCGGTCCTAAGCGCCGCGCCGCCGCTGGATAGATTGTGGCTGAACCATAGACCCGTCGCGGCGGCGTCGACGGTCCCGGTGGAAGTAGCGCCAGTGACAAGCACCGGCAGCTCTGGTGAGACCCCAGTGATGTTGTTTGCCCAAAAGATTCCGCGAAGCTTCTTGAGGTCGCTCTCTTTGAGGAAAGCTCCGCTGGAGGCGGGCCTTACGTCGACGCCGCCAATTTTCACGTCCAACCGGTCGGCCGCAGGGTATACGACGATATTTGCCCCGTAAACGGCGAGCTCCTTGTGGATACGGTCGCCGATGGTCGTCGCGAGTGCCAGCATCGCAGTGACCGCAGTTGTGCCCAAGAGAATCGCCAGGCCCGCAAGTGTCTTACGACGTCGCTGCCGGCGGAAGCTCTCCATGAGAAGGCGAAAGAACATGGCGTCCGCCTACCGCTCGAAGACCGGAACGAGTGTCTTGAGGTCCGCTGCCTGAATGACAACCTGTCCGCCACTGATCGAACTCTTCAGTGGTATCGGATTGCAGCCTCCCTCCTGGCCCATGGAGGAGGGGTTTAACGGAGACGCGCACATCTTGCAGGTGATTCCCTGGTCGCCGATGTAGAAGCCGACGGGTCCGCAGATGCGGCAAGCGTCGCCTACAGAGACGATATTTCCGTCGGGCTTTTTGTAGAGAAGGAACCGTACTTCGGCGCTCCCGCCCTTGCCGTCGTCAACATGGACGCCGTAACGATGCAACTTATCGTCGTTGACATCAGCCGTGGGCAGTGTGACTTGGCTGCCGACCAGCGTTACGGCGGCTGTGGGCGAGAGCGCAGTCGAGCTCTTGGCGTAAATGAACTCCGCTGTGGACAGGAAGATGAAGAGGAAGCTGGTTCCGACGACTGCGTTCATCCACATCTTTTCGCGGCGCTGACTCCACTCTGCGCGGCGTCGGTCGGCCGGTGTGGCGTTGGAGGCGAGCGCGACGGGAACCCTGCGCTTGTACTCCATCAACATCATTAGTCCGGCCAGAGCCAACATGGTCACGAAGAAGAAGAGATCGTTGCGCACGATGGGCCCGATCAGCCGCATCTCGGTCTCACTGGAGGGGAGCACGCCGTTTTCGCTCAGCTCGTGCAGTCCGGAGACGATGAGCTGAAACGCCACGAAGTAGAGGATGACGGTTGTGACGCGGAAGAAGCGCTGCAGGTTGATCTTTACGCTGCCCCGAATAAAGAGGATCCCGAAGACGACCGAGACGGCCACGCCGAGCAGCGTTCCCGTAAAGCTTAGCAGTTCAGTGGAGTTCAGAGTGACGGCTGAGAGAATCAGCACGGTCTCAACGCCCTCGCGAAGTACCAGGAGGAAGACGAAGAAAAAGAGGCCAATCTTCGAGACGCCTTCCGGTCCGGTGTAAGTGGCGATCTTTTCCTCGATTGAGCCGCGCATCGTGCGCGCTGTCCTGTGCATGAACCAGATCATGCTGATGACGAAGAATGCGGCGCCAAGCATGACCCAGCCTTCAAAGATGTCGGTGTTCAACTGGGTCCGGGCCAGGATGATGGCTCCCCCGACACTAGCTGCTAACGCGGCTCCGAGTGCCCAAAAGACGGTGCGCTTCAGCTCAGATCGGCCAATTTTGGTGAGATAGGCGAATACAATGCCTACGATCAGCGAAGCTTCCACGCCCTCTCGGAGCGTGATGATAAATGCCTGCAACATAAGGTGGTTCTCTTCCTTGAACAAGCCCACCCGAAGCGATCGGACAAGCCTTCGGCGCATTATTACGGAGATGCCACGACAACACGATTCCCTTCTTCAGTCTAAAGAGGACTAAATTGGTCGTCAATCATTCGGACTAATTTAGTCCAGAATAAAAAAACTTCGAGAAAGACTGATTTGGTCTGATTGTGAGGGGAGATGGTGCGCCCGGAGTGATTCGAACACCCGACCTACTGGTTCGTAGCCAGTTGCTCTATCCAGCTGAGCTACGGGCGCACATTGCGTTGAATGCAACCTTTTAAAGATACCGGAATTCGAGATTCAAAGCAAATTAGGGCGCCGACTTTCACCGGGTGGGAATTTCCACTTAAGCCGTTGTCTGAACGAGATAATTCGCGTGCTCGCGATCTCATCATGATGCGCTTCGGCCCATATCCACACACTGCCGAAGACGGCACTCAGGCTGCAGTGCGACGACGAGATGAAGAAATGCTGCCTCGCAAACCAGCCACAACTCCGACTGCGAAGTAGGACTCACTGGAAAAACACATAGGCCCGGGCGAGAATGCCCGGACCTCATGCTGCTTCGAGTCTTTGGAAATGGTGCGCCCGGAAGGACTAGAACCTTCGACCCTCTGGTTCGAAGCTATTGGCGAGCCGAGCTACCTCGATAGCCCTCAGTGTCCTTAGAGGTTCGTGGATATTGACGATTGTGGACTTTTTGGATTACATCGAGTGGCCGAAACAGCCTTGATATGCCCTATGGGTACCCGGTATTCCCCCCTGTATTTTCCAGAGAGCCGTCGAACGCTCTTCAGGGCGCGGAGATGGTCCGGACCCCCTAAGCGCCCTTGGGGGTCGCGCGTGGAGCAACGTGGTGCGATTTGTAGGCGTTTTATTACCCGCTAAGTAGTGAGGGTGAGGAAGGAGCACATTATTCCTGATTCGTCCGTTTCAACGAAGTCCTGATGGATTGTTGAGCTCGAGATGGCAGTCTGAGTCAGAAAAAAACGGCCATCAATGGGACGATAACGAATGTTTATGGGAAATCCAGAACATGTCTCCGTACCTTTTACTGTTGTTTCATACTGAGGACCAAGTATGAGTTGACTGAAAAATGCTTGCGGGTCTTCGGGGTCATTTCCGTCTATGCTCTGAGGTCGTAAGCCACCCACGGCCTTGATCTTGTAGATGGAGTCGACGTACTTCGACGTCATTTTATTGCCGTGTCAGAACGATGACTGGATGGAGGAACTCCAGCAGTTGAAAGCGCAACAAATCACCGTGATGTCGTTCGGCATTTTGCCGCGTTCGTCGTTGAACAATCCCATGTCATAGGACTGCGTTCTGGATCTCGTCCCATCCCAATCTCGGGCTGCCTCTTTTCCGCTGGATCTTGCACATCTTCCGGATGAATTAACGCATTGGTCATGCCGATCTCTTCGCCGTAGTAGATTGTCAATGCTCCGGGAAGAGTGAACAGCAGCGTAGCTGCTATCGCGGCTTGTGAAAGACCGACTCTGGTCGCAATGCGTGCATCGTCATGATTTTCCTAATACCCAATTTGGCGATGCTCCCTGCGGCAACATCGTCATATATTCGGAGATAACCTGCGCTACGGCTTGCGCGTTCCATGACATTGACCGTCCGCCGCCGAAGGCAAGGTTCAGGAATCTCTCGAAGAAACTCCTACTGCAGCAGGCCAGGCCAGTTCAGCACCATCTGAATATCGACATCTGCCGAAGAACTCTCGCGCGCGATGCCCAGGAAGCGCTGTCCATCGCGGCTCACCGCATAGTTCGCGTCGTAGTTCGTGTGCAGCTTCAGATTCGCATCGAAGAGCCGTTTCGGCTCCGCTGTCATCCGTCCATTAACCACAGCCATCTTCGCGGCCATCATGCTCCCGTCAGCGGCGACGTAGAACAACTCCTTTCCATCGCGTCGCCATCTCGGCTTGAAACCCCCAGTTGTCGAGACCCGAACTCGTTGCGATCCCCCGGGAAAGTCCATCACATAAATCTCCGGCTTTCCCGTCGGATTCGAAGAGAATGCCAGCCATCTCCCGTCCGGAGAGAAACTCGGCAGCATCCCTTCTTTCCCCGGAGCATCCATCGAGTGCCACTGCGGTCCGCCCTTGCCGCCACCCTTCATCTCCGTCCACACGGTCTCGGCATGGTAGTTTGCAATGAGCTCAGCCACCGCGAAGAGCCCATCGGGAGAGATCGCCCCGACGTGCGTGCGACGATCCACTCCCATCTCCATTAATACTTCCTCCGGTCCTCGTGGAGACACGCTACGCCGCAGCAGCAGCCCTGACCGTTCGTCATTGTAGTAGACCGTCTTGCTGTTTTCCGACCAGATTCGGTTCCGTGCCCTGAGTCGCGGACTGGCACGTTCATCCGGGCGGACAAGTTCTGCTCATCACCGAAGGCACCGGCTACTATCAGGAGCCGGCACGCATCGTTCACAAAGGAGATGTAATTAAATGCCCCCAGGCGTGGAGCATTGGCACGGCGCAACACGGGGAAGCATCTTTGCCTAAATCGCAGTTACACCGACTGCAAAGGGAAAGACGATCTGGTTAAAGCCCATCACCGAAGGACTATAACAGCGCGAAATAAAGCTCCATAGCAACCCAAACCGACGGTCATTTAGTATCTGCTGGTTTGGACAGGTTGCCACATTTCTGCGGAAAGTGTTCGACAAGACCGGGCATGTGTTCTCCCCCGGTCAGACCTAAAGCGACAGTCAATTGTCTTTCCGAAAAAGGACGAGTTTAAGAGGGATCAGCGGCGCTGGCTATGGGTCCCCCAATACGCAAACAGATCAATCGATGAGTCTAGCTTCCTTCATCTTTTCTTCCTCAATTGTGAGGTATATCGTGAACGGAATTTTTTGGTCAAGATGCTGTTCGATCTGCGCAAGCTGGTCTGTGCGAAGTAGTTTCTCAAGTCTCAGAGAGTAACGGAGGGCACGGTCAGTAATCTTTCCGCCACCGACGATGATCGTTTCCGCCGTGGTTCTGTCAGTAGTGACGAACGTTACGGCTGGATATTTGGCATCCGTCAAAATCGGGTTTACATCGATTATATAGTCGCGCTGCACAGTAGTTCTCCATAGATTCGTGCGATGCCTAGATGTTTTGCGGCTGACGTGAGCCGTGCTTAACGCCACCGTCCGCTTGGGATCGGATGTTGTTGTCGATCCCCTGTCATCCTACTTCGGCTTGAAGGGTCGTATTGAGTTCCCTTTGTAAAAGAACAAAACATCACGGCTTTCTATCAAACTTGAAAACCGACCGCGACTTGGTCAGACATCAGCGGTTCGACATCAACCTCGACCTGGAGAGTGTTTCCACCTCGGCCCAAGATCAGGCCGCGCAGAGGACTGACGTCGCCATAGTCCCTACCCCAAGCCAGGGTGACGTGGCCATCCGTGGGTGCAACATTGTTTGTGGGGTCCATATCAAGCCATCCTTCGTCACGACTATATGCGGAAATCCAAGCATGAGACGCGTCTGCCCCCACCATGCGAGGCTTGCCTGGTGGTGGATAAGTCCGTAGATAACCGCTCACATAACGAGCTGCCACATTGATTGAGCGCAGACATGCAATCTCCACATGCGCAAAATCCTGGCACACGCCGTGTCGCTTCAGGAAAACTTCCTCGGGCGGGGTGCGAACGGTAGTCGCTTTGGAATCAAAGCGGAAGTCTGCATAGATTCGCGAGGTAAGCTCCATCAGTGCTTCCCGCATAGGACGGCGCGTCGTGAAGGATTCGAGCGCATACGCTGCGAATTCTCGGTTGAGTCGCACTCGAGGCGATGCAAACTGAAACTGGTATGCTGCCAGACCCTCGTCACTACGATCCTGCGCGAGAGATCTGGCCGACTCTTCCCACGGAAGCGAAAGACTAGTCGCCGAGTTCGCCGGACTATCGATCTCAACCTGGCTCTTTGCCTCGACAATGAGCACTTTGTGCGGTTCTTCCACCGTAAAAAAAGAAAGGATATTGCCGAAGTAGTCGGTGCGTTCAGTCAGAGTGGACGGCGGGGGATCAATCGTTAGCTTATTTTGTACAAGCTTATTCCGCGAGAAGGAGCGAGGCTTTAGGCACGCCACATGTTCCCCGACAGAGACAGGGTAAGAGTAGCGATAGGTGGTCCGATGGCTGACGTTATACAGCATTTCAGTCAATCCCCATCGTGATCGGCAAAGTACGCGCGTGACTGAAATAGTGGCTGGAAAGATTGTTCGACCAGGAGGGAAGCAGATTCTCCAACCGAGCCAGAAACTGATCGACCTCTCCATATCCGTCCACGGGGTAAGAGCCTGACTTATTGATACGCTGTGTTATAGCCTGCAGGTCAATATCTCTCAACGAATTGACGGCGTCCTGTATGGCGCGTAGATCGGCCGAGAGATTTCGCGGCAACTTTGCGTAAAGTTCGGCTAGATGCTCCAGTTGAAAATCCAAAGACCGAGGGTTTTGTTCGTCCGCCATGAGAATGTCCAGCACCGCGAGTGGTTGCAAGTGCGTGTAATAACGCGTGCGGTAGGTCACGGTGCTGTCGGCAACTTCCAACAATCGCTCGAGATAAGCCCAATTTTCGACGGCCAATGGCTTGGTGACGTGACGCAATTCATGCGTCAGGTAAATTGCGCGCTCTACGCGACGTCCAAGGCTAAGAAAAAGCCAACCGGAACCGCGATTGATATTCTCCCGTTCCATCCCGGAAAACGCTGAAAGAAGCTCAAGGCATTTTGTGAGCATCGCGGTATAGCTCGTCAGGAACGTGCCTTTTTGGGCATTGAGCGAACCACGAAGCTGGCTTAGCAGCAACATCATGTCTCCGGAGAGGCGCTCTCTCACACTATCGCCGATCCGCGATACCTCAGCCAACGTTGCGCCCAAGCTGTCGGTTCGGTTCTGGTCAGTCAGTAAGGCAAGCAATTCTCTCCGCAGCGCATTGAAGCTAGGACGGCCGCGCTTGCCGTCAGCAAGTCGAGCAGAGCGTGTTCCGAGACAAGAAGCCAGACAAATAAGGCTTCCCAACTCTGCATCATCGGCGAGGTGGACCCTAGGGATAATGGAGCGAAGGATTCGTGCTTGGTTTTCAGCGCGCTCCACGTACCGGCCTAGCCAGAAAGCATTGTCGGCCACGCTGCTGGGTACTACCTGCGACGCGCGGCGCAACGGCACAAGTTCGTTGCGAGGCCGCAGCATGCTGAACGTATCGACCGGGCCATCTGAAAGTACCCACGCATCCTTGCTATGGCCTCCCCGTTGCATTGAAACTACCGAACCGCTCGCTTCGGCGACGCGCACCAATCCCCCCGGAAACGCCAGCCACCCGTCCCCGGTGTTCACCACATACGTACGCAAGACGACGCTGCGGGACTGCAGAGCTTCGTTTTCCCACACAGGCGCGGTCGAGAGTTGAACCTGTTCTTGCGCGACATATTCATGTGGACTGCAGCGTAGGCGCTCCATGAATTTTGCCCTGTCCGCAGCAGCCAGTTCTGAACCGAAGACTGGCTCCATTCCGGGCGAAGAGAACGCTGGCTTGACGACAACCGATTGCAAATTGTCAACGACCCAGTTCAGAGCGCTCTCCTGCCCGCACCACCACGTCGCGACCGACGGCAGTTTAAGATCGTCGCCAAGGAGATGTCTCGCAAGACCGGGTAGAAACGGCATGATGGCTGCTGATTCGACGACACCGCTGCCAAGTGCATTCGCTACCTTAACATTGCCGGCGACAACAGCTTCTACCAGACCAGAGACCCCCAGCAGTGAATCACCACGCAACTCCAAAGGATCACAGAAGTCATCGTCCACCCGACGCAAGATGACATCGACCTGCTCAAGACCGCCGACAGTCTTTATGAAGACGCGACGATCTCGAACCGTGAGGTCTGCTCCCTCCACGAGCGTAAAGCCGAGGTATTTCGCAAGGTAAGAATGCTCGAAGTAGGTCTCGTTGTGGGGACCAGGTGTTAGCAGGACAATCCGAGGGTTATTTCGTTCGGAGAGTTGCGCGAGCGCATCGCGCTGAGCACGAAAGAACGGCGCAAGCCGCTGTACGTTAGAGGTGCGAAAGAGTTCGGGGAGAAGTTCGGATACGATCATCCGATTTTCCAGTGCGTACCCACTCCCTGAAGGAGCCTGGGCGCGGTTGGCCAATACCCACCAGTTCCCGTCAGGAGATCGCGCAAGATCAATGGCCAGCATATGCAGATAACTTGCGCGAGGAACTTTGACACCAACCAATGGACGAAGAAATGCGGGATTGGCATAGAGCAGCGCGGCAGGGAGGAGTCCATCTTTTAGCAAGTTCTGCGAATTGTAAACATCTTCGAGAACGAGGTTTAGAAGTTGGGCTCGCTGGATGATACCGCCTTCGATGAACCGCCATTCCGCCTCGGGAATCAACAGTGGGACAAGATCGATCTTCCAAGGACGTTGAGCACCCAACGGATCGCCGTACATGTTGTACGTGATCCCATGCTCGCGGATCCGCTGTTCCGCTTGAGTCCAGCGAAAAGCCAACTCAGCAGGTCCGATAGATTGAAGGGATTGCATCAGGCCAGCCCAATGGGGGCGAGGCGTGATGCCATCTACGGATGACTCCTCGTATGCCCCGCCATAACGCAGTGGCGACTGGTAAAGATCTCCAATCATGGTTTCCCCGCGTCTGAAAAAAATAGAGCGCCGGCGCGAGACTCATCCACAGGCGCAGGCCACCGGAGGTCAAGCGTCATCGGAAAGATTGGATTAGTCTCCAGCGATGGCGTTGCGACGATACCATCCGGCGGAGTTGTAACGACGAACCGCCGCAAGCGACGTTGGTTGGCCTCGGCTGCGTCGGCGGGGCGACTGATATATAGACTCCCATCGGGCTGGCTTGCGTAGTAGGTGCAGCGACCCACGGAGCGGTTCTTCCAAATATCGATTAGGTCAAAGGTTAGAGGGGTATGGACCGGAATTGTCGGGTGCAACGCGGCGGACAATCTGCGTGCGCGATAGCGGATGCCGGCGAGCGCTTCGTGTGCTCCGGACGAATGGAGAGGTACCCTTCGGCCATTACAAGAAACAGCGTAGCACGACGCCATGGTAAGGCCGGTTACTTTCACCTGTATCCGTTCGAGCGAAGAATCCACACTCCGACCTGTACCGCCCGAGGTCGTCTCTTCCGCCAGCACATTCCACGGCTCCAGCGCCTGCCGCAGCTCGAGCCGAACGCCATCGGCTTCGATCCCCCCAATCTTCGGAAACCGGAATTCGAGGTGCGACGCGAACCATCTATCAACGAACGGATACCCAGCGCCACGAAGGGAGTCGAGAACGTCAATAAAGTCGCGCTCGATAAAGTGCGGCAACATAAAGCGATCATGGAGCGTATCTCCCCAACGCAGCAGGCCTCCGGTGAAAGGTTCTTTCCAAAACAGAGCGACGAGCGCCCGAACGAGTAGGGTCTGCAGCAGGCCCATGCGATAGTGTGGTGGCATCTCAAAGGCGCGCAGTTCCAGCAACCCCAGCTGTACGCCCTGACCCGTCGGCGGGTATAGCTTATCTATGCAGAACTCGGCCCTATGACTGTTGCCGGTTACATCCACAAGGAGGTTGCGGAATAGACCGTCGACGATGTCGGGTGGACACTCGCCTTTGGGAAGATGACTAAACGCCACCTCCAGCTCGTATAGAGCATCAACCCGTGCTTCATCAACACGAGGGTATTGGCTTGTAGGCCCTATATACATGCCTGCAAAGAGGTAGGAAAGTGAAGGATGGTTCTGCCAAAAGGACACAAGACTGCGCAACACGTCCGGGCGGCGCAGAATGGGACTTTCTGCAAGGCTCGGACCGCCTAATGTGATGTGGCTGCCTCCCCCCGTTGCCTGATGAGTACCGTCATAGCCAAATTTGGCTGCGATCAGACGATGTTGCTGCGCTTCTTCCGCGAGCATTTCGTTAAGCGTTTCCAGCTCATCCCATTCCGACGTGGGGGGCATGTTGACCTCGAGCACACCCGGATCCGGTGTCAGGCTGAACACCTGTATCCGCGGATCCGTTGGAGCCGAATATCCCTCTATCCAAACCGGCCTTTGCAAATGCTGGCTCGTTTCTTCCACTGCCGCCACCAGGTCGAGGTAGTCTGCGAGCACAGATACATAGGGCAGAAAAACGTGGAGGCGGCCCTCACGAGCCTGGACGCAGAGCGACGGACGAATGAGCTCCGGTGCCGATGCCGCGTCCGCGGAGATAGGCGGTAGTGGGTCAGGCTCAGGGTCTTGGCGAAACATGTCCGGTCGCCTCGCCACCGCCGACGGCAATTTCACCTGGCCGCTCTCATCAATCTTGTAGGAGAGAGTATCCGGCGCGACCCAGGGCATCATCTCCACCGGGATGCGATACCCGATCGGCGACTCACCAACCGACAAGGTGAACTTCTCCGGCCGCTCGAACCATAGTTGACTAGACCAGGT
>Ga0163163_10001542_pt1 | contig 19420 bp, 15 predicted proteins | sample S65metaG_FD_119766 | JGI IMG/M metagenome (GOLD analysis project Ga0163163, IMG submission 119766) | Switchgrass rhizosphere microbial communities from Kellogg Biological Station, Michigan, USA - S6-5 metaG | ecosystem: Host-associated > Plants > Roots > Rhizosphere > Soil | place: USA... | reverse complement strand
TGGCTGCCGATGGACGTGACGTTCGGACGCCTGGACAGCACCGATCCCGGGGTCGCCGGTTTCTATCTCGGTAGTCTCGACGCGTATCGCATCGCGTTTAACGATGACTACAGCGCCGAGCTCACTCCGGCAAAAAAATTCTTCCGTTCCGAACCCGTCGATCTGCAGCGCGGCGAAGCGGAATGGGACGGCGGCAATCTGTATTTCGACGAGTGGGATTACGACTTCGCTTGGACTGTCCGCGCGAAGTAAACAGCGTTTCATAACCGACCGATTCATGACGACGGGGAGAGTTGACCATGGGCAATAGCAAGCGGCAATGGCGCCGGCGCGCGCTTTGTGCGGCAATCGGATTGTGCATTTCGGTGTCGGCGTTCGCCGGCAACAACGACGGTTCCATCGTTGGTCACACCGAAGCCGGCGCGGTGATCACCGTGACAAGCCCGTCGACCGGGCTTACGCGCAGCGTAACCGCGGACGCTAAGGGCAATTATCGTTTTCCGTTTCTTCCCATCGGCGAATACCAGCTCCAGGCGAGCGCCGGCGGCAAGTCGCTTGGCGACGCGCTGAACGTCACCGTCACGCTCGGTAACGCGACCACGGCGAACGTCGGCGAAGCGGCAAGTCTCGCCGCGATCACCGTGACCGGCAGCGTCGTATCGGCAGTCGACGTCACGTCCACCGAATCGGCGACGAACATTTCGCGCGAGGAGCTCACGCGCTTGCCGGTGGATCAGAACGTCACCGCGGTGACCCTGCTCGCGCCCGGCGTGACCAAGGGCAATTCGAGTTTCGGCGGCATCAGTTTTGGCGGTTCGTCGGTCGCCGAGAACTCGTATTACGTCAACGGTCTCAACGTCACCGACTTCTACAACCGCAACGGCTTCTCCGAGGCGCCGTTCGCGTTCTATCAGGAATTCCAGGTCAAGACCGGCGGCTATTCGGTCGAGTTCGGGCGCAGTACCGGCGGTGTCGTCAACGCTGTCACGCGCTCGGGAAGCAACGATTTCCACGGCGGTGCGGAGCTGACTTATGGCCCCGAAAACTGGCAGTCCTCCGGACGCAACGCCTATAACGCCGACGGCTCGCTTAATACCGCTTACCAGTACGATCGCGACGCGCTGACCAAGCTCAACCTGTACGCATCCGGCGCACTGGTGCAGGACAAGCTGTTCTTCTTCCTCATGTACGAAGGCCGCGACCACGAGCCGCGCAACACCAGCGACGACGGCTCGAACATCACTTACGGCGATTCGCCCGACGGATTCTGGGGCGGGAAGGTCGACTGGCACATCAATGACAAGAACCTGCTCGAGCTGATGGCATTCTCGAACAAGAACAACAACACCGGCAGTGTCTACGACTTCGATTTCGCCAGCGGCGCGCGCGGGCCGAAAACCAACGAGGTCTATACCGACTCGGGCGGCCGCAACTGGAACATCACCTACACCTCGTACCTGATCGACGACCTGTCGATGAAGTTGATGTACGGCGAGAATGACCGCAGCCTGTTCAATCGTTCGCTCGCCGACATCGAGTGCAACCGCGTCGTGCGTTCCAGTTCGCAGGTGCCGTCGCCCGGCGTGCCGCTCGGCTGTACGACGAACTCGACGGTATTCAAACGTGACGACACGCGTAACGCCACGCGCGCGGATTTCGAATGGAAGCTCAGCGATCACCTGCTGCGCTTCGGCCTTGATCGCGAGAAGGATGAGTCCGCCTACAGCCGTTACTACTCGGGGCCTGGTGCGCTGTTCTACAACGTCTATCACGCCAGTGCCGGCTCGACGATTCCGAACGGCGGCGTCGTACCCGATGGCTACGACGCCTATGTGCGTGCGCGCCGCAACGAAATCGCCGGCACGTTCGACACCTACGCCAACGCCTACTACCTCGAAGATAACTGGAATGTCACGCCGACGTTGCTGCTCAATGGCGGCCTGCGTCTGGACGGTTTTGACAACCGCGACGGCGCCGGCCGCTCGTACATCAAGACCAGCGACATGCTCGCGCCGCGCTTCGGTTTTTCCTGGGACATGCACGGCGACGGTTCGGCGAAACTGTTCGGCAATCTCGGCCGTTATTTCCTGCCGGTCGCGAATGTCATCAACATCAAGCAGGGCGGCGGACTGCTCGATCAGCGCACCTATTACGCATTCGGCGGCTGGGACATCCACACGCGTAACGGCTCGCAATATGCAGTGCCAATACTCGGCCCGCAGATCGGCGACGTCGATGTTTCGCAAGGCGACGGCACGGTCGGCGATCTGCGCAGCGAAGTCGATCACGACATCGATCCGGTGTTCCAGGACGAAGCGATCCTCGGTTTCCAGCAGATGTTCAATGACAAGTGGTCATGGGGCATCAACGGCACCTACCGCAAGCTGCACAACGCCATCGACGACATGGAAATCAGCGCGACACCGCAATGTGGCGGCGACGGCTACATCGGCTGGGTAATGGCCAATCCCGGCAAGCCGGTCACGGTCTGGGGCGACACCCAGTGCACCGGCACTGCCGATGGCTGGATCACCATCGATACGTCCAAACAGGGTTTTGCGCTGTATGACTCCGATGGCAACTATCTGGGCCAGCGCGGCTGGGTGAAACCCAAGCGCAGCTATCGCGCTGTCGAGTTCCAGATTGATCGCGCCTGGGACGGCGTGTGGGCGCTCAACGGGTCCTACGTATGGTCGAAGAGTTATGGCAACGCCGAAGGTCCGGTCAATTCCGATACCGACTTCGACGACACCGGTCGTACCGAAAACTTCGATGATCCATGGGTCAACCTCAACGGTGACGGCCGTCTGTTCAATGATCACCGTCATCAGTTCAAGGTGCGCGGAACGTATGCACCAACCGAGCATTGGCAGTTCGGAGGCAACGTGATCGTGCTCTCCGGCGGCCCGATTTCCGGTTTTGGTGTGGGCAATCCGTACGATGCGACGAATTATCACAGCCACTACATCTGCGTGTCGGCGGCCTGCAACGACCCGGACGCGCCGTCGGAGGATCGCCAGTATGTGCTGTCGCCGCGCGGCAAGTACGGCTCGATGCCGTGGACGGAAACGTTCGATGCTAGCGTCGCTTACCTGATGAACCTGGGTTCGAAAGGCAAGCTGCAGATCAAGCTGTCGGCGTACAACCTGTTCAATCAGCAAAAAACCGTCGCGGTGATACAGGACCTGCAAACCGATATCACTACGGATACAAATCCCGACTTTGCTCGCCCAGTCCGTTTCCAATCGCCGCGGGCTGCGCAGTTGACGGTGACGGCAACGTTTTAGCAACCCCGCCGCGGCCTGATGCGAGCGGGCCGCGGTTTTTTTTATGACCATGGATGGCCGGTACGCCGGAAATGCAGGAGCAATTTCCGGCGATGATCATGGATGGCCGGTATGCCGAAAATGCAGGAGCAATTTCCGGCGATGGCCATGGATGGTCGGTACCGGAAATGCAGGAGCAATTTCCGGCGATTATTCTTTGATACGCTCCGCGCTGAATGTTCGGCGCAGAGCGTGATGACTGGCGAGGCCCGATGAATCGCAACCTGGTGTGCTGCGCCGCGTTTGGACTCGCGCTGTCGCTTGCCGCTAGTGCCAAATCGGCTTCGGGCGAGCGTGCGGATCATCCGCTGACGCTCGACACTCATGTCGACATCCCGTATGCATACATGCGGGAGCCGCGATTCGATGTTGGCAGCGACACCAGGCTCAAAGTCGATCTCGGCAAAATGGAACGCGGCGGGCTGGATGCCGCGTTCTTCATCATCTTCATCGAGCAAGGTCCGTTAACGGAAGCCGGCTACGCGCAAGCCGTCGCGCAGGCCGAGAAGAAGTACTCGGCGATCGAACTGATGTTGCAGCGTTACCCGCAGCGCATCCGCCTGGCGACATCGCCGCAACAGGTTCTCGACAATCGTGCCCACGGCGTGTTGTCGGCGCTGATCGGCATCGAGAACGCGTATTCGCTAGGCCATGACTTGAAACGCCTGGACGCCGCTTACGAGCGCGGCGCGCGTTATCTCGGCCTGGTGCACGTCGGCAACAACGATCTGTGCACGAGCTCGCTACCGAATGCCGAATTGCACGAGCCCACAGTGAGCAAGGCCGGGCTGACGGCATTCGGCCGTACTGTGCTGAAGCGCGCGAACGAACTCGGCATCATGGTCGACATCTCGCATGCTTCCGATGCCTGTGTGCGCGATGTACTCGCGGCAGCGATGGCGCCTGTCATCGCCTCGCATTCCTCGGCGCGCGCGCTGGTCGATCATCCGCGCAACCTGCCCGATAATCTAATTCGCGCGATTGCGCTGCGCGGCGGCGTAATCCAGGTCGTCGCCTACAAGGAATTCCTCAAGCATGATCCGGGTCGCGAGGCGGCCGAGAAGGCACTGCAAAAGGAAGTCGCCGCGGCGGCAGGCGACAAGGAATTCGACAGCGAGAAACACGAGTTTCTGCCCCAGTACACGGCGGGCATGCGCGCAATCGACCAGAAGTTTCCGCTCGCGACGCTCGAGGACTTTCTCGATCACGTGCAGCACGTCACCAAAGTAGCCGGTACAGATCACGTCGGCATCGCCTCGGATTTCGATGGCGGCGGCGGAATTACCGGCTGGATCGATGCCGGCGAGACGCGTAACGTCACCGCGGGCTTGAAGCGGCGCGGCTTCTCCGACGCTGAAATAGAAAAAATCTGGAGCGGCAATCTGCTGCGCACCTGGCGCGCGATCGAAGTCGCGGCCCAACAAGCCCAATGATGCGATTCGCTGCGCTGGCCGGTTTATTGTTCTGCTACGGCAGCGCGCATGCGGCAACGGAATACGACGCCGTCTTCGATGATCTCATGGCGCGATACCAACTGCCCGGGCTGGCGATCGGCGTGATCGAAGACGGCAAAGTCGTCTACGCGCGCGCCGCCGGTGAATTGGTTGCCGGTTCCGGTAATCCGGTCACGCCCGACACGCTATTCAAGATCGGCTCGAACAGCAAGGCGATGACGACGGCGTTGCTCGCCCGGCTGGTCGCAGCCAAGAAGCTCGGCTGGGACGATGCGGTGACGGCGCATCTGCCGGCCTTGCGCATGTACGATCCGTGGGTGACCAGGAACCTGCTCGTGCGCGATCTGCTCGTGCACAACAGTGGCCTGCGCGAAGGCGCCGGCGACCTCATGCTATGGCCGGAGCCGAACGCGTTCACGCGTGCCGACATCATCCATGGTCTTGCCTTTCTCAAACCGCAGATTGCGTTCCGCTCCGGCTATGCCTACGACAATCTGTTGTACGTCGTCGCCGGGGAGGTCGCCGCGGCGGCGGGCGGTGCGTCCTATGAGGAGTTGCTGCGCCGCGAAGTGTTCACGCCGTTGGGCCTCGGCTGTCGCATCGGTGCGTGGAAAAGCGCTGACGCACCGAATGCTGCACAGCCGCATATGCGCAAGGACGGCCATAATGTCGCAATCAACACGGACGGTGACTCCGTGCCGGCAACAACCGCCGCTCCGGCGGGCGGCGTGCGCTGCAGCCTCAACGACATGCTCGCTTGGGCAGGCAATTGGCTGGCGCCCATGGATCAACAACTGGTGTGGCTCGATACCGAGCAGCGTCGGCCGTTATGGACAGCCCACACGCCGATGCCAATCTCGGCGCATCGGCGCGAGTTCGGTCACACGCACTTCTATGCATACGGCTACGGTTGGCGGCTCAGCGACGTCGATGGCGTGTGGAACGTTTCCCATACCGGTACGCTGTCGGGCATGTATTCGGCCCTCAGCCTGTTTCCCGACCAGCGCAACGGTTTCGTCATGCTGACGAATGGCGAAGGCAGCGAAGCGCGCACCGTGCTGGTCAATCTGCTGACCAAGCATTTCACCGCGCCGGCTGAGCATCACAACGTGGCCGAATATGCGCAGGCTGAACAGCGCAACGCCGCGGCGCCGGCGCATCGACGCGCAGCGGACGTTGCCCCGCGCAAACCGGCGGGCATCGCCCAACTGAAGCATTGGCTCGGCGTGTGGCGCGATCCGTGGTTCGGCGAGGTTTCGATCTGCCGGCGCGACGAGGGAGTGCATTTCGCGGCGGCGAAATCGCCGTTGCTGGCGGGGCGAGTGATGCAGCTCGGCAAGCGTTTTCTCATTGATTGGGACGATGAGCGCGTCGATGCGCAGGCGTGGCTGGATTTCGCCGAGTCCGGCAAACCGGTGCGACAGACTTTGACGATGGCGAAAGTCGACCCCGATGCGGATTTCAGTTTCGATTTCGAGGATCTCGCGTTCACGCGCGAGCGCGGTTGTGAGTGAGCTGCGTGCATGGCTCGTGCTTGCCGCTGCTGTTGCGCTCGCCGGCTGTGCAAGCGACAGTGTGAAGGGGCGCGTGACCGGCATCGATGACCTGATGCGCGATTTCACCGGCGACGTGCCGGGCGCGTCGGTGCTGGTGCTGCGCGACGGCGTGCCGCTGGTGCGCCGCAGCTACGGTCTGGCTAATCTCGAGACACATACCGCCGCAACGCCGCAGACGAACTATCGACTGGCGTCGATGACGAAACAGTTCACGGCGGCAGCGATCCTGCTACTCGCTGAGGACGGCAAATTGACGCTCGACGATCGTGCGCGCCACTGGCTGCCGTCGCTGCCCGCGGCCGCCGATGCGATCACGATTCGTCAACTGCTCACGCACACCGGTGGCCTGATCGATTACGAAGACATCATGCCGGAATCCCCGGCATCGCCCGCTGTTCTGGCGTCGCCCGGTGCCTTGCCGCCGACCAGCGCGGAAGTGATCGACGATCCGTCGAAGCAGCTACGCGACATCGACGTGCTGCATCTGCTGGAAAAAACCGATCACCTGTATTTCGCCCCGGGTACGAGCTATCGCTACAGCAATGGTGGTTATTCGATGTTGGCGCTGATCGTCGAGAAGGCTTCGGTCAAGACGTTCGAGGAATTCCTGCGCGAGCGCATCTTCGAACCGCTCGCCATGCACGGCACACTGGCCTATGTGCGCGAAGGCCCAGTGGTTCCACATCGCGCGTACGGCTTCGCGTTCGAGAACGGCAAGTGGGTACGCACTGACCAGAGCCTGACCAGCGCCGTGCTCGGCGACGGCGGCGTATACTCCTCGATCGACGATCTGGCGAAATGGGATGCGGCGGCCTACGACAATCGCTTGCTCAGCGAGACCTCGCGCCGCCTCGCGTTCACGCCGTGGACGAAGACGGACGACCCGGCGGTGCGCTACGGTTTCGGCATCCGCTTGAGCGACGACACGCAATGGCACTCCGGCGAGACCATCGGTTTTCGCAACGTGATGGTGCGCTGGCCGCAACAGCATCTGACCGTGGTCTTGTTGACCAATCGCGATAATCCGGAACCGTATCGATTGGCGCTGAAGATCGCGGAGCGGTTTCGCAAGTGAGCGACGCGTTCGCGCAGCCCATGCCCGCTGTTGCGCCGACCTGGTTCGGCCAGCCGCGTGGCCTGACGATCATCTTCCTCACCGAGATGTGGGAGAAGTTTTCCTACTACGGCATGCGCTCGATGCTGGTGTACTACATGACGCGGCAACTCATGCTGCCGCAGCACCAGGCTTCGCTCGTCTACGGTACCTACACCGCATTCGTCTATTTCACGCCGATACTCGGCGGCACGATCGCCGACCGCTGGCTCGGCAAACGCCGCGCGGTGATCATCGGCGCCAGCCTGATGGCGCTCGGCCACTTCCTGATGACGTTCGACGCGCTGCTGTATTTTGCGCTCGCGGCGATCGCGCTCGGCAACGGCCTGTTCCTGCCGAGCCTGCCGAGCCAGATCAGCGGGCTATACGCGCCCGACGATGCGCGGGTCAAGCGCGCGTTCAATGTCTATTACGTTGGCATCAACATCGGCGGCTTCGTCGCGCCGTTGGTGTGCGGCACGATCGGCGAGCTGTACGGCTGGCACTACGGATTCGGCCTCGCCGGAATCGGCATGCTGGTCGGTTTGGCCGTTTATCTCGGTGGCGCACGCCATCTGCCGGAAGAGCGCGTGCGCACCCGAGCGGAGGTTGCAGGCGGGCAGCGGCAATCCCGCCATCGTCTGCTGCTGTTCGCGGCGATCCTCGGCGTCATCGTGCTGTTCCGCGGCGCTTACGAGCAGATCGGCAACACCGTCGCGCTATGGGCCGGCGACGACATCGAGCGCGCGACGCGCAGCGGCTTCGTCATTCCAATGACGTGGTTCCAGTCGCTCAACTCACTGTTCGTGTTCCTGCTGACGCCATTCGTCGTCGCGCTGTGGACCTGGCAGGCGAAAACGCGCGCCGAGCCCTCGTCGATGACGAAGATGGCGATAGGCGCGCTGATCGTCGCCGGGTCGTATCTGCTGCTTGCCGCCGTATCCGCCGACGCCGGCAGCGTCGGTGCGCGCGCGGGCTGGTGGTGGCTGGTGCTGTTTTTCGCGCTGATCACGACCGGCGAACTGTACGTACTGCCGGTGGGTCTCGGTTTGTTCGCGCGACTGGCACCGGCCGGATTGGGCGCAACATCGATCGCCGCGTGGTACTTCGCCGCGTTCGGCGGCAACTTGCTGGCCGGCACAATCGGCGCGCGCTGGAAACTGATCGGGCACACGGGGTTTTTTCTCGCGGTGGCCGCCCTTGCATGCGTGGCGGCCATTGCGTTGAAGGCGCTTGATCGCGCCGTCAAGCGCGAGACGCAAGCACCGGCGTCGTAACGACTCAGATCCCGGTCATGCCCAGCGTGTTGTAACCCGCATCCACGAATGTCACCTCACCGGTAATTCCGGATGCGAGGTCCGAGCACAGGAACGCGGCGGTGTTGCCGACTTCATCGATGGTCACGCTGCGTCGCAGCGGCGCGTTGTGTTCGACATGGTCGAGCATCTTGCGGAAATTCTGGATGCCGGCGGCGGCGAGGGTCTTGATCGGGCCGGCGGAAATCGCGTTGACGCGCGTGCCTTCCGGGCCGAGGTTGTAGGCGAGATAGCGCACGTTCGACTCGAGGCTGGCCTTAGCCAGGCCCATGACGTTGTAGTTCGCCAGTGCGCGATCGGCGCCAAGGTAGGTAAGCGTGAGCAGCGATCCGCCGCGGCCTTTCATCAGCGGTCGCGCGGCTTTGGCGAGTGCGGCGAAGCTGTAGCTGGAAATATCGTGCGCCATGGCGAAGCTCGCGCGCGTCAGGCCTTCAAGAAATTCGCCTTGCAGCGCTTCGCGCGGCGCGAAGCCGATCGAATGCACGATGATGTCGAGGCCGTCCCAGTGCTTGCCCAGTTCCGCGAACAGGTTCTCGATCTGCTCGTCGCTGCTGACATCGCATGGCAGCACGATGTTCGAGCCAAACGCGTTCGCTGCTTCATCGACGCGATTGCGCAGGTCGTCGTTGACGTAGGTGAAAGCGAGTTGTGCGCCTTCGCGATGCATCGCATTGGCGATGCCCCAGGCGATCGAGCGCTGGCTGAGTATGCCGGTGATCAGCGCGCGTTTGCCGTGCAGAAATCCCATGTTGTGCTCCCACAGTTCGTCCAGAACGCGAAGTTTAGCGGACGCGCATCGTTCGCGTCAGAGGTTCCTCAGGGCGCGCTCACGGATGAAGCCGTGGAGACGCTTTCCGGCGCCTGCAGGCGCAGGTGCTGACCCGGGTGCAGTGTGGCGTCCCCGCGTAAACCGTTCCACGACAATAAATCGGCAACGCGCACGCCGGCGCGGTGCGCGATATTCCATAGCGTGTCGCCGGCATGCACGATGTGCAGCGACGAGCGCTCGATGAGGCTCTGCACCTTTGCGATCGCGCCAGTCGCGCGGTGTTCATCGGAGTGGCCGGGCACCAGCACGCGCGTTCCGGCGGCCAGAGCATCCGCGGCCGTCAGGTTCACTGCCCGCAGCGCTTCCGCATCGATGCCATGCGCCGCCGCGAGTACGTCGATCTCCTCGTCGTGCAGTAACGTGATTTCGCGCCATTCGCGCCACACCGAAGATGGCAGTTTGTCGAGCGTCGCAACGACAGCGTCGTGTCGCGCAGATGGCACGAGCAGGTGGAACGGACCGTGTTCCGGCATGCGACCGCGCAGGTAGCCGGGATTCAGATGCTTGAGTTGCGCGCTGTCGATGCCGGCCACGCGCGCAACGAGCATGAGATCCACTGGCGCGGACAACTCGAGCGTGGCGAGCGCATCTTCGGCTTGCAGTTCGGGCAGTTCGACGTGGAAGCGTTCGGGGTCTGCGACGATGCAGCTCACGGCCATAAGCTTGGCCAGATGCTCATGCGTGTGCGTGGGTGCGCGCAATCGCGCGAGTTCGTCCGCGCTCGGCGCGTCGGAATTGTCGCCGCGCAGGTCTTTGATGCCGTACTCGCCGGCATTGAATGCCATGTCGGCCAGACGCCAGTCGCCAAATTCGTCGTGGTAGCGTTCGAGCAGGTCGAGCGCGGCGGAGGTGGACGCCTGGACGTCCAAACGCCCATCGTACTCATTGCTGATCGACAAGCCCGCTTCACGCGCCGTGTCCGGCATGAGCTGCCAGATACCCGCGGCACGGTCGCCGCTGCTGGCAAGCGCGGTGTAATTGCTTTCGATGTAGGGCAGGAAGACGAATTCGGCCGGCATGCTGCGTTGTTCGATCTGCGCCGCGACGACGAGCAGGAATGGCATTGCCTCATTCAATGACGCGGTGAAGGCCGCGGCATCGCGGCTGAAGCGGCGCGACCACTGCGTGACCTGCGCGTTGTAGTCGCAATCGGGCAGGGCAAAGCCCTGGCGCAAACGCGCCCACAGCGGCGCAGCGGCGGACGTAGCGGCACGATCATCCGGCAATGGTTCCGGCACACTCGGCAACACCGATTCAGGCAGCGCCTGCGCAAGCGACGGTTTGCCGGGACTCGTGCTGCACGCGGCGAGCAGCACGCACGCGCCGCCAACCACCATGCAACCGGTGCCGAACGCGGCGAGACGCCAGTTGCCCGGCAATTCTCGCGCATGCGCTTCTCCTGTCGACTGGGGATTTCCCATCGCCAACCTCGTCGGGTCGCAGCAATGCAACCGTCCATGGTGCTCGAACCAGCCGCGGCATTCATGCCGCGTCGCTCATCGGCGCACGCGATGCGCATCAACGCGTCGCGTAAGCACCTTTTCGCCCTCCCCGGGCAAAACGGACGCGCACTATATCAGCAGTATTCGTTGCGAATCGTTAGCTTTCCGTCGTGCACTGCAGCATCGACGGTTTACGCTGCGACGGCGTTCGCGCACAATCGGGCCCAAGTTCCCGCTGCCACCGGCCAGATGTCCGACGATCGCGATCATTTCCACGCCAGCGCGCCGCTGCGGGCGCTTTACGCACGTGAGCTTGCCGCGCTCGCGTCGATTGTCGCCGGCGTGTATGGCAACTATGGTTTGTTCCTGCGCCCGCATCGCGGCGCGGCGGCGGCGCTGCCGCAACACCTGCTCGGCAAGATGATCGAGCTTGGCCCCAGCGAACACGGCACGTTCGAAGGCGCGCTGCGTTGCGTACCCGGCGAACTGCCGTTCGCGAGCGAGAGCTTCAAGCTGCTGATCGCGCAGCACGTGCTCGAACAAGTCGATGAACCGGAAACCTGTGCGGCGGAACTGGCGCGCGTACTCGCGCCCGAAGGCGTCGCGCTGATATTCGGGTTCAATCCGCTCGGCACTTGGCGGCCGTGGCTGGCACGGCATGCGACCCTACTGCATCCGCGGTCTGCACATCATTGCCGCGTCGTGCTGGCGCGCGAACACGTCGACACGCTGCAGGTGCGTTTTCCCGGATCGTTGTGGCCGCATGTCAATATTGCCGTCGAGCCCGGCGCCGTATCGTCGCGCCTCGCTCGTTTCGGCAGCACCTGGCTGCTGCTCGCGCGCAAGCGGCGCAGCACGCTGACACCACTGCGCCTGCACCGGCCTGCGCGCGAATTGGCGCTCAATCCGACGTTGGCGTCAGGCGCGCACCGAGCCTGCGCATGAGAGCCCATTTAAAAACCTGCCTACGCTCGCTACGGTTTTGAAATGGGCTCGGTTGCGGAAGTGGAGATATTCACGGACGGCGCATGCCTGGGTAATCCCGGTCCCGGTGGCTGGGCCGCGTTGTTGCGCTACAACACTACGGAGAAGACGATCTCCGGCGGCGACCCTGCCACTACAAATAACCGCATGGAACTGATGGCGGCGATTTGCGCACTGGAGGCACTGCGCCGCGCGACTTCAGTGCGCCTGACCACCGATTCGCAGTATGTGAAGCAGGGCATCGAGTCGTGGCTGCCGCGCTGGCAGGCGAACGGCTGGCGCACGTCGGACAAGAAGCCGGTGAAGAATCAGGATTTGTGGGAACGCCTCGCCGCGGCGGTAGCGTCGCACCGCGTCCAGTGGCACTGGACGCGCGGACATTCCGGTCACATCGAAAATGAGATTGTCGATAAACTGGCGCGCGAAGCCGCGCTGGCAGCGGCGGGGAGAACCTGATGCGGCAAATCGTGCTGGATACGGAGACCACGGGGCTGGAAGCCGGCAAGGGTCATCGCATCATTGAGATCGGCTGTATCGAGTTGAGCGAACGCCGGCCAACGGGCCGCACGTTCCATCGCTATCTGAATCCGCAACGCCGCATCGACGACGGTGCGCAGGCGGTACATGGCATCAGCAACGAGTTCCTCGCCGACAAGCCGCGTTTTGCCGAGATCGCTGCCGAATTCCTGCAGTTCATCGCCGGTGCCGAACTGGTCATCCACAACGCCGCATTCGACGTCGGCTTTCTCGATGCCGAACTCGCACTTGCCGACGCGATGCTCGGCCGTGTGGCGCAGCACGCTACCGTGCTCGACACGCTTGCGCTGGCGCGCGAGAAATATCCCGGACAGAAAAACAATCTCGATGCGCTGTGCAAGCGCCTGAATGTCGACAATCGTGGTCGCGATCTGCACGGCGCCTTGCTCGACGCGCAATTGTTGACTGAAGTTTATCTGGTCATGACCGGTGGTCAGGGTGACCTCGGCTTTGGCGCCGCACCCGCAGAAATCATGGCGCCGGGCGTGGCGGTGGGTAGCGTCGTGCGGCCGCCGCTGCGCGTGCGCTACGCGGGCGCGGACGAGCTTGTCGCACACACCGCGCAGTTGGCACGACTGAATACGGCGAGCAAGGGCAGATGCGTGTGGCTGGCGATGGCCGCAGAGCCGATGCCGGAACCGGCGTAACGGCGTGCCTGCAGAATTTCAGCGATCCCGGATCAGGATCACGGTGACGTTATCGGCGCCGCCGCCATCGAGCGCGGCCACAATGAGGTGATCCACGCATTCCTGTGCCGACAAGTCCACGCGTGCAAGCACCGCGCCGATTTGCTTGTCGTCGACTTCTTCGGTCAAGCCGTCCGAACACAGCAGGATCTGCATGCCGGGCTGCAGCGTGCCGCGGATGGTTTCCACGCGCAGGTTTTGCGGATCGGTCACGCCGAGCGCCTGGGTGACGACGTTGCGGTGCGGATGCGAGCGCGCCTGTTCATGCGTGATCGCGCCCTGGTCGATGAGTTCCTGCACGTAAGAGTGATCCTGCGACAGCTGCTTGAGCGCGCCATTCCACATGTATACACGGCTGTCGCCAACCCAGCAGATTTCATAATCGTGACCGTGCAGGCGAATCGCCGCGATCGTCGTTCCCATCGGCAGCGCTTCGGCTTTCTTGCTGGAGTGCTGGATGATTTCCTCGTCCGCGCGTTGCACTGCCTGCGCGAGCGGCGCACCGGCACCGATCTCGCGCACGACGGTGTCGCGCGCCAGTGCACTGGCTACTTCGCCATGCTCATGTCCGCCCATGCCGTCGGCAACGAGCCACAGGCCAAGTTGCGCGTCGGCGTAGTAGGTGTCCTCGTTGTGCTCGCGGCGCAAGCCAACGTGGGTGCTGTGTCCGAATTCAATCATGCGGTGGGTCGTTGCGGAGGTCCCTGTCACTTCCGCAGCCTTGAGGGCGGTGGCCATAGCATGCCGCGCGCACGGGCATTGGCGCAAGCGAAAATGCCGCCGCGGCGCATTTCACATTCCGCTTCACGCCCGGTCTGCAGCGCCACGGGCGCGCCGCGGCGTCCTGCCCTTTGCGGACGGCGCGCGCTTGCGCGGTTTGCCGGCCATGCCGGTTACGGCCGCGGTGAACCGCGTCAGCGCATCCTTCGCCGCCGCGGTCGACCAGGCGAAGATGCGCCGTTCGTCGACGCCAGTGAACGCGCGCAGCGCATCGGGCATGCCGGCGATCGGAGATTCGCGCAGGCGCGCGACGGCCTGGGCGCGCTTGCCGATCGCATACGTCACGGTCGCGTTCGCCAGTGCCGAGGACACGACCGCGGCGACCGGCACGACGCGCGCGGCGATCATGCGGCCGATGCCGCCAAACGCGCGATGCAGCAGGCTGCGCGCCAGCGCATCGCCGGCCAAGCTCGCGGCGGAGCCGGCGAGCTGCACTTTGCGCACGAGCGCGCCGTGCACGGACCCGGGCAGTTCCAGTCCATAGAGCGCAAATGTCTCCTCGACGAGTTCGCGCTGCACGCCGGCGAGCATCTCCACATCCAGCAGTTCGCCGAAGACAAGGCCAAGCGCCTTGCCGAAACCGGGCAGCGATTCCGCCGCAGCGGTGAGCGCGCCGATCGTCGCTGCGCGCATGCATTTGCGTCGCAGCAGCGCTACGAATTGTGCGTCCCTGACATCGCGCGGCGAACGCGTTTTGGCCGTGCGTACGGCTTTGACTTCGCGGGATTTCGTGGTCAGTGCCTTCATGCGGGCATGCTAGCAGTTCGCGGTGGAGGCGGCCGCATGCGCTATCCTTCGCACCTTTGCCGGAATCCGCAATGAACGAGCTTGATCGCCACGACACTATCCGCGCCGTTATCTGGGGCGATGGTGCGTTGCGTCTGCTCGATCAGCGCCAATTGCCGTTCGTGGAAACCACGATCGAGTGCCGCAGCGCGGATGAAGTGGCCACCGCCATTCGCGACCTCGCCGTGCGTGGCGCGCCGGCGATCGGCATCGCCGCCGCGTGGGGCGTGGTGCTCGAAGCGCAACGGCTGGCGGCGGCAGGGCAGGCGATCACAGCCGCCGCGCTGGAATCGGCACTCGCGAAACTCAATGCGGCGCGGCCGACCGCGGTGAATCTGGCCTGGGCACTCGCGCGCATGCGCGCCGCGCTCGCGCGTGCCAGCGGGCAGGATGCGCTCGCCGCGCTCACGCGCGAGGCGCAGGCGATCCAGGACGAAGACCTCGCCGCAAACCGGCGCATGGGCGAACTCGGCGCGCAATTGATCGCGCCCGGCAGCGGCGTGCTGACGCACTGCAACACCGGCTCGCTGGCAACGGCCGGCTTCGGTACCGCGCTCGGCGTCATCCGCGCCGGTGCGGCCGCGGGAAAAATTGCACAAGTATACGCAGGCGAGACGCGGCCATGGCTGCAGGGTGCGCGCCTGACGATCTGGGAACTGCTGCGCGACCGCATTCCGGCGAAACTGATCGCCGATTCGGCGGCCTCGCACCTGTTCCAGTCCGGCGCCGTGCACTGGGTCGTCGTCGGTGCCGACCGCATTGCCGCGAATGGCGATACCGCGAACAAGATCGGCACGTACCAACTCGCGATCAGCGCGCGCTACCACGGCGTCAGATTCATGGTCGTAGCGCCGTCATCGACCGTCGACATGGCCACGCCGGACGGCGCGCGCATCCATATCGAAATGCGCGAAGCGGGGGAGTTGTTCGGCGTCGGCGGTCAGCGCACCGTCGCCGAAGGCGCCGCGGCCTGGAATCCTGTGTTCGACGTCACGCCGGCGAGCCTCATCGACGCGCTCGTCACCGAACGCGGCGTGATCCAAAAACCCGATGCCGCAAAAATGCGTGAGTCGTTCGCGTGAAACAATTGGCGATGTTCTGCGTCGGTGGCGTGATCGGTTTCATCGTCGACGCCGGCATCCTGCAACTGCTCGTGCTCGGGCTGGCCTGGGACCGCTACAGCGGCCGCCTGATCTCGTTCCTGTGCGCGGCGACCGCGACGTGGATCTTCAATCGGCATTACACGTTTCGCGGTCCGCGCAAGCATTCATTGCTGTTCGAGTGGATGCGCTACGTGTTCGCGATGAGCTGGGGGTTTGCCTGCAACTATGCCGCGTACTGGGTCTTCGTATACTTTTTCAACTTCGACGGACCATGGCTGATCCTCGCCGTCGCCGCGGGTTCCGTGGCCGGGCTCGGCGTCAATTACATGGCCTCGCGACACTGGGTTTTCCGGCACCACAAGCAGGCCAGTTCCAGCGCCGATCGCGCGCCCGGAAATTGAGTCGGGAAAAACCCCGCCAAGCCGCAAAATTAAAGGCTTTGCGCCTCGTCTCGGACCCGCCAAATATGCTAGAATTTCGCGGCTGAGAAACCCTTCCGCGGACAGCCGCCTAGGGAACGTACGAGCAAGCGCAGCAGCAGCTTGTTCAGAGTTCCCTTCGAGCGGATTCCGCCCATTGCTGATACCAGGAAATACCTCGAATGGCGGAGCTGGCCAAAGAAGTAATTCGCGTCAATATCGAAGATGAAATGCGGCAGAGTTACCTCGCTTACGCGATGAGCGTAATCGTTGGCCGCGCACTGCCGGACGTGCGCGACGGTTTGAAGCCGGTGCATCGGCGCGTGTTGTTTGGCATGTACGAAGCGAACAACACCTGGAACCGCGCCTACGTGAAATGCGCGCGCATCGTCGGTGACGTGATGGGTAAATTCCATCCGCACGGCGACTCCTCGATCTACGACGCGCTGGTGCGCATGGCGCAGGATTTCTCGCTGCGTTATCCGCTCGTCGACGGCCAGGGCAACTTCGGCTCGGTCGACGGCGACAACGCTGCGGCGATGCGCTACACCGAGTGCCGCCTCGAACGCCTGGCCTCCGACCTGCTTGCCGACATCGACAAGGAAACCGTCGATTTCCAGCCGAACTACGACGAGAAGGAACTCGAACCCACGGTGCTGCCGACACGTGTGCCGAACCTGCTCGTCAACGGTTCTGCCGGCATCGCGGTCGGCATGGCGACGAACGTGCCACCGCACAACCTGCGCGAGATCATCGATGCGACGATCGCCATCATCGACAATCCGCTGATCAGCTTCGAGGAATTGCTGCGTCTGGTGCCAGGCCCGGATTTTCCGACTGCCGCCATCATCAATGGTGCCGCCGGCATCGTCGAGGCGTACAAGACCGGCCGCGGACGCATCTACGTGCGTGCCAAAGCCGACATCGAAACCGACGACAACGGCCGCGAGATGATCATCGTCAGCGAGCTGCCGTATCAGGTGAACAAGAAGCGCCTGATCGAGACGATCGCCGAACTGCACAAGGAAAAGAAGCTCGAAGGCATCTCGCCGGACGGCCTGCGCGACGAATCCGACAAGGACGGCATGCGCATCGTCATCGAAGTGCGCAAGGACACGATGGGCGACGTACTGCTGAACAACCTGTTCCAGCAGACGCAGATGCAGGTCACGTTCGGCATCAACATGGTGGCACTCGTCGACGGCCAGCCGCGGCTGCTGAGCCTCAAGGAAATACTCGAAGCGTTCGTGCGCCATCGTCGCGAAGTGGTCACGCGGCGCACGATTTTCGAGCTGCGCGAGGCGCGCAAGCGCGCGCACGTGCTCGAAGGACTCACTGTCGCGCTCGCCAACATCGATGAGATGATCGAGCTGATCAAGACGTCCGAGTCCGGCGACGTCGCAAAGCAGCGCATGCTTGCCCAGCGCTGGGAGCCCGGTCTGGTACGCACGTTGCTCGCCGCCGCCGGTGCGGATGCATCCAAGCCGGAAGACCTTGCCCCGGGCGTAGGCCTGGACGCGGCCGGTTACCAGCTTTCCGAGATCCAGGCACAGCAGATCCTGGAGATGCGCCTGGCGCGCCTCACCGGTCTGGAGCAGGAAAAGCTTACCGACGAATACAAGGCCCTGCTGATCACGATCCAGGGCCTGATCGCGATTCTGCTCGATCCGGAGAAACTGCTCAGCGTGATCCGCGAAGAACTCGCTGCGATCCGCGAGCAATACGGTGACGAACGCCGCACGGTGATCCAGGCGAGTCAGGAAGACCTCGACGTACTCGACCTGATCGCTGCCGAGGACGTGGTCGTGACGCTCTCGCACGCCGGCTACGCCAAGCGCCAGCCGGTGACGACCTATCGTGCGCAGCGCCGCGGCGGCAAGGGGCGCATGGCCACGGCGATCAAGGAAGAAGACTTTGTCGAGAAGCTGTGGGTGGTCAATACGCACGACACGCTGCTCGCGTTCACGAGCCTCGGCCGCGTGTATTGGCTGAAAGTATACAAAATCCCGGACGCCGGCCCGAACTCGCGCGGTCGGCCGATCGTGAACCTGCTGCAGCTCGAAGACGGCGAGAAAGTGCAGGCTGTGCTGCCGGTGCGCGACTACGCAGCGGACCAATTCGTGTTCTTCGCCACGCGCAACGGCACCGTGAAGAAGACGCCGCTGACCGAATTCGCGTTCCAGCTGCAGAAAGGCAAGATTGCGATCGGGCTCGATGAAGGTGACGCACTCGTCGACGTACAGCTCACCGATGGCACGCGCGACGTCATGCTGTTCGCCTCGAACGGCAAGACTGTGCGCTTCGCCGAAGACGAGGTGCGTTCGATGGGCCGCACTGCCGGCGGTGTGCGCGGCATCCGTCTTGCGGAGGCCGCCAGAGTCGTATCTCTGCTCGTCGTCGAACACGCGCTGGCGCAAAGCGGCGACGAGGACGACACGCCTGAAGCGGTCGAAGGTGAGGCTCTCGCCGACGAAACGACAGCGGCGTCCGACACCTATGTGCTTACCGCGACCGAGCGCGGCTACGGCAAGCGCACGCCGCTGTCGCAGTATCCGCGCAAGGGTCGCGGCATCCAGGGCGTGATCGCGATCCAGTGTTCGGAACGCAATGGCAACCTGGTCGGTGCTGCCCAGCTCGACGAGACGCACGAAGTCATGCTGATCTCGAACCAGGGCACGCTCGTGCGCACGCGCGCGAGCGAGATCGCGCGCGTCGGCCGCAACACGCAGGGCGTAACTCTCATCCGCCTGCCGCCGGAAGAAAATCTCGTGGGTGTAGTGCGCGTGGAATCGCTGGGTGGCGACGAAGAAGGCGGTAACGTTGAGGCTGCTGGCGGCGAACCGATCGAGCCGACGCCCGCATGATTGCGCCCCTACGACAGTACACCAGGGTTTTGCGGTTTAGCGCGTTGCGCTCGTGCCGAGCGCGCGGATCTGATCGAGACGCGACTTAGCGGCCAGCGTGAAGTCGTTGCCGGCGCCATATTTATCCAGCAAGCGCGTATAGGCTGCCCGCGCCAGCGGCTCACCAATGGGACTGCCGTCCAGCTTGCTCTGGGCTAGCGCGATCAGGCTCTCCACCGAGGCGATCGATTGATGCTCGGCCGGCA
>Ga0163163_10001541_pt1 | contig 19421 bp, 19 predicted proteins | sample S65metaG_FD_119766 | JGI IMG/M metagenome (GOLD analysis project Ga0163163, IMG submission 119766) | Switchgrass rhizosphere microbial communities from Kellogg Biological Station, Michigan, USA - S6-5 metaG | ecosystem: Host-associated > Plants > Roots > Rhizosphere > Soil | place: USA... | reverse complement strand
GGAAAAATTCAATTTGATAAACCACATTAAGGAGTTAAGCAAAGGCGATCCCACCAAAATTTGCAGCTGCGATATTGACGAAATTTCAGATTTCCATTCATCCTATTCGATTCATGATCGCACCAGAACTTTTTTGAAAGTGCAGGATGGTTGTGATTACAGTTGTTCCTTCTGCACTATTCCAATGGCAAGGGGAAAGAGCCGGAGCGATTCTATTGATCACGTTATTGAGAATGCAGAATATTTGGCTTCGAAGGGCGTAAAAGAAATCGTATTGACCGGCGTGAATCTTGGGGACTTCGGCTCCCACCAAACCTCCACCCAAGGGGGAGGCTTACATGAGACTCCGAAAGAAGAAAGAAACTTTTATTCACTGATAAAAGAATTGGAAAACGTTGATGGCATTCAACGGTATCGTATTTCTTCCATCGAACCTAATTTGCTGAACAGCGAGATCATCGAGTTTGTAGCCAACAGTGATAAGTTCATGCCGCATTTTCATATACCATTGCAAAGCGGCAGCAACAGAATACTAGGATTGATGAGGAGAAGATACAGACGTGAGATGTATGCTGATCGGGTAAGCCTTATCAAAACATTGATGCCTCATTGTTGCATCGGTGTTGACGTGATCGTTGGCTTCCCATCCGAGACTGACGAAGATTTTAAAGAAACCCTCGACTTCCTGCATTCAATCGACATTTCATATTTACATGTTTTTACTTATTCAGAGAGAGACAATACACAGGCACTATCGATAAAGCCCGTTGTTCCAATTAATGTTCGTCATGAAAGAAACAAAACGCTCCGTAATCTTTCTTACATGAAAATGCGGTACTTCACAGAGCAGCACACTGGCCAGGTTCGCAAAGTGCTATTCGAAGCCAACGATAGGAAAGGGATGATGGAAGGATTTACTGACAACTACATTAAGGTCACAACCCCATACAAGGCTGAATGGGAAAATGAGATCGTGGATTGGAAACTATAAGCATGCCCTCCCTGGCAATTGTTATCAGGAAACTTCTTCTTAACTTCTCAGCCTGTTTTAAGAATATTTTCATTCCCTCAATTTAAAGATCAAACTCAATCCAGATTGTATTATGAAAAAGTCACGCCGTCATTTTATCAAACAAACAGCATTTGCGGGAGCCGGTATTATGGCTTCAAAGTTTGCGTGGACAGCACAAAGCTATAATCGCATCATCGGGGCAAACGACAAGGTAAGAGTGGGTGTCGTTGGCTTTTCTGATCGTCATCGCAGTTCACATCTCCCTTGTTTTATGAACCATTATAAAGAATTGAATTTCGACGTCGTTGCTGTCTCGGATATTTGGAAAAAGCGCAGAGAGGAAGGCGCTGCGACATGGAAAGACAAGATGCAACATGAAATAACGGCTTGCCGCAACAATGAAGAGATGTACGATAAAAAATTAGTTGATGGAGTATTTATAAGTACTGCGGATTTTCAACATGCCTTGCATGCGATCGAGGCGGTAAAAGCGGGTTGCGATGCTTACGTTGAAAAACCGTTTGCAGAGACGATGGAAGACAATCGCGCAGCGTTAAAGGCTGTAAAGGATTCCGGTAAGATCGTTCAGATCGGGTCACAAAGACGAAGCGGGGCAAACTACAAATCAGGAGAAAGTTTTATCAAGTCAGGGAAGTTTGGGCCAATTACTATGGTTGAATTGACGTGGAATGTTAATCAGCCCGGTCGCTGGCGCAGACCTGCATTAGTACCTCTTTTAAAAGAAGAAGATACAGACTGGAAAAGATTTTTATTAAACAGGCCTTTCGAATCTTTCGATCCAAGGAAGTACCTGGAGTTCCGGCTTTTTTGGCCATATTCCTCGGGGCAGCCAGGTCAATGGATGAGTCACCAGATAGACACGGTACACTGGTTTAGTGGCTTGCAGCATCCGCGTAGTGTCGTTGCAAATGGTGGAATTTACATGTGGAAAGATGGAAGAAAAAACTGGGACACAATGACGGCAGTTTTTGACTATGGCCCGGAGAATGATCTGAGCTCGGGGTTCCAGGTAACTTTTTCATCACGCATGCACAATGGAGATGAACACCCTGCAGAAATTTATTATTCCAATGGTGGTGAATTAAATCTTATCACCAATAAGGTTTCGCCAACAGGCGGCCTCACAAAACGATTTGCTGATGAAATGAACATGCAACCGAATTTATTAACTGAAGTAAGCCTGACGCAAACTGAGCAGGTGGTTGCTTCAGCGAATACAGGGGGAGACCAACTTACTTCAAATCATGTACGGAACTGGATGGAATGTGTACGCAGCCGAAAGCAGCCCAATGCGCCGGTTGAAGCAGGATATAGTCATTCAATTGCAACGATCATGACAAATGCCGCGGTGCATACAGGTTTGAAGGTAACGTTCGATTCAAAAACCCAGGAAGTAATGGCGGGAGGAAAAGTTTTCAAATATTAAAATGAAATGATCTCTGCATAGATAAGGCAAACCTGTTTTTTAGCGTAGTGCACTTTGTGACCCATTGTATACTTCGTGACCGTTTCTTTCTAAATCAAGGGGGCCTATCGAACAGAAGTTCATAGCCTAAATCAATAACCGGAATGTCGCTTTGTAAAAAATATTCTTTCGCGATAGCAGGCATGCTTTATTATTCGACATCATTTTCACAGAAGGAAATGGTGAATATTGTGAAAGAGAAAAATGAAAACAAGATCAATGTTTTTGTAGGACAAAAATTATTCACCAGTTTTTTTTATCCGGACACATTGGAAAAACCAGTGTTGTACCCGATCTACGCATCCAATGGAACGATGGTCACGAGAGGATTTCCTCTCCATCCACTGCCCGGTGAACCAACAGATCATCCACATCATGTTGGCCTTTGGTTTAATTTTGAAAATGTGAACGGACTTGACTTTTGGAATAATTCATTTGCTATTCCGGCCGAAAAAAAACATTTGTATGGCTGGATAAAGACAGACAGGATCATCGGAACATCAAACGGTGATAAAGGCATATTATCGTATCATGCCAATTGGGTCAATCAAAAAAATCAAGTGTTGCTGGAAGAAACAACGACATTCGAATTTAGCGGCACTCCTCATTGGCGAATCATTGATAGATCAACTACCTTAAAAGCCAATATCGATGTCCTGTTTGCAGATGCAAAAGACGGGATGCTTGGGTTAAGAGTAGCCCATGAATTACAAATTCCTTCAACAACAGATCAAAAATTTACCGATGACAAAGGCAATGTAACAATCGTGAAGAAGAGTACAGACAGCGTGGCAAATGGCAACTATCTTACGAGTGAAGGAAAGCAAGGCGATGAGGCATGGAGCACAAGAGCTGTTTGGTGTAAAATGTATGGCAAAATGGGAACTGATTCGATAAGTATTATCATCATTGACCACCCCGGCAATCCAAACTATCCCACTTTCTGGCATGCTAGAGGCTATGGTTTATTTGCAGCCAATCCCTTAGCAGAAAAAATATTCACAAATGGCAGGAGCGAAAAAAATCTTCGTTTAAAAAAAGAAGAATCAGTTCGATTCTATTACAGGATCATCATTCATGATGGCAAAGAAACTGTTCCTGCAAAACAAATAGACAAAATAGCTAAAGACTTCTCAGGAATGTATCCTACTCATTGAACTATTTGTGGAGGATACTATCGGGAGAAGGTAACGTCACTCGTTTTTTTTAATTATTTCCTTACCAGTATTGACCCGACTAAAAATTTTTTTTGGAGCAAATATTTTATCTATGTACTTTACGTAAGTACTTACATAAATTAATATGGACTTCTATTCCAAAACTGGCAAGATGGCAATTGGCACACGCCTGAGGAAGCTGGGCGAATCAATAACGGAGGATGCCACGCACATCTACAAGCTCTACGACGTTCAGATTCAACCGCGATGGTTCCCGGTCTTCTACGTTCTATCTCAAAGTGACTTTATGCCCATTACGGCCATCGCCAATGAGATTCGACATAGCCACGTCTCCGTTAGCCAGATAGTCAAAGAAATGAAGAAGAAGGGATTGGTAGTCGACAAAGTGGATACCAATGACGGTCGTAAAACCCTGGTAGCCCTCTCAAATAAAGGACGAAAGGAAGCCGAAAAGATTAAAGATCAATACAAGGATGTTGGCAATGCAGTGGAAGCGATATTTACGCAAACCACCTATGATCTGTGGAAGGCGATCGAGGAATGGGAACATCTGTTAGAGCAAAAAACACTCTTCAAGAGAGTTATAGAACAGAAAAAAGTTCGTGAGCAAACAGACATTGAGTTGGTACCCTACTCTGGAAAATATCGAAGAGCGTTTAAAGAGCTCAATGCCGAATGGATCAACAAATATTTTAAAATGGAAAATGCCGATCTGAAGTATTTGGATCATCCTGAAAACAATATTTTGAAAAAGGGCGGCTATATCGCCATGGCCCTGTATAAAAATCAGCCCGTCGGCACCTGTGCATTGGTAAAAATGGATAAAGAGACCTTTGAATTGGCGAAGATGGCCGTTTCTCCTGAGTGTCGCGGCAAGGGAATCGGATACCTGTTGGCTCGCCACGTAATGGATAAAGCAAAGAAATTGGGAGCCAAAAAACTATACATCGAAAGTAACACCATGCTGAAACCTGCAATCGATCTTTATTACAAGATGGGTTTTAAAAAAGTTGCCAGGCAACCTTCACCATATGAAAGATGCAATATTCAAATGGAGTGCATGCTATAGTCAGTGAGACTGATCCTTGCTCTTTATTACCATCCCATCGGTATATTTGTCAAAACGATTGCCAATGAAAAGATTTACCGTTTTCTTGTCTGTCCTGTTCGCCAATTTCATTTGGCTGCAAGCTGACGCTCAAAAACTTCCTACACGCTGGGATGAGATAACCGCCAGCGATTGGAACAATGCGTTAACCAAAAGCAATAAAACCTGTATTCTTCCTATCGGAATATTAGAAAAACATGGTCCACACGTGCCAATAGGCAGTGACCTGATACGAGTGCGTGAGTATGCTTTGCGTGCTACTCAAAAAGAATATGCTGTCGTGTTCCCCGACTATTTTTATGGACAGATTAACGAAGCAAGGCACCAGCCTGGTGTTTTTGCATTACCCGAGAGAGTAGTATGGGACTTATTGGAAAATACGTGCGATGAAATTGCGAGGAATGGATTTAACAAGATCATTATTGTAAATGGACATGGCGGAAATCCGGAGTTGATAAGATATTTTATACAAACAAGACTTGAAAAGGAGAGAAATTATGCTGTGTATTTTTTCACCCCCTCCTCAGATTCTGCATTTAACAAGCAAGTAGCCGCGCTGCGTCACTCGGATCCGAGGGGAGACCAGCATGCCGGCGAACGAGAAACATCGGAGGTACTTTATTTTCGCCCTGAACTTGTGCAGCTAGACAGTGCCAAAAATGAATCTGGAAAAAATCAGGACCGGTTATCTATACCAAATGTATACACGGGCATCTGGTGGTACGCAGATTATCCAAACCACTATGCAGGTGAAGGCGATAAAGCCACCACGGCTCTGGGCAAACTGGTAGCAGATCATACCATCAACCAGTTAATTGATGCTATCAAGGCCATCAAAAGCGATGATAAAACACTGATGTTACAGAAAGAGTTTTATGAACGCGTGAGAAAGTGAAAGCAGATGTAAAATAAAGCACGGGCCTTACCTGAGTCAACGTTTCTGTTTTCACCCGCCGCCAGGTTCATCATTTTCCATTCGTGAGTTCCTGTGATACCAGGCTGCTCATTTGTTTCTGGGAATAGACAACGCTGCGCTCACCTCGGCAAGCCTACTATTTCTTGCGGGCAAACCTAATGGCAAAAATAATTCAATCAGCTACTCACGAATTTAAAACTTGTGCCATATAACTTATATCGCAGAATGGCACCGTCTTTGAAACCACTCTAGGTATTACTAATTAAATATTACTCATTAAAACTTTAAAGATCATGAAGAGTTCAAGACTGAAAATTTGGGCATTTGCTACGGCAGGCTCTGTATTTTTTATGACAGCCTGTAATAACAGTGACTATACAAAAAGCCCTTCAACCGGATCTGAGAATACTCCGGCCAATACTGATACCACAATGAGCAAGACTCCCATGACAGACACAACAACAGTATCGGCAAATCAACCGATCGCAAATAAAAAGGATGCAGCTAATAGAAGAGGACGAGTAAGCCTGGGTAAAATGACTGAGAGAAAAACAGGCATGAAACCGGATAAGGATGGTATTTATGAGATGACAGATGTAAGGCCCGCTTACCCTGGTGGACAGACCGCCCTGGAAAATTACATCAATAACAATGTAGAATACCAGCAAGCGGCTATTGATAACAATACTGAAGGTAAAGTTGACGTCGAGTTTGTGATTGATGAAAAGGGAAATGTAACCGATGCCAAAAGAATTGGCAAAGAACTAGGAGGCGGTCTCGATGACGAAGCAGTAAAGGTTATTTCAAACATGCCGAAATGGACACCAGGAAAGGTGAAAGGTAAGAATGTAAAAACGAGACTTGTTTTGCCTATTACCTATAAAATCGAACAGTAAAGAATAAGAAAATAGAGAATTTGCCCCGATCTAGTCGGGACAAATTTTTTATTTTAGACTGGTGGAACAAGATGTGCACCCGGCGACGAGTCAAATTCATTTTATCCGAGCCAGCTGAGTGGGATCCTATCCCCCTGTGGACTATTGAAGAGAAGTCCCATGTCTCTGCACTTTAACGAAGAGTTCTTCCTCATTACCAGGTCTTGCTAATACTGTCTTACTGAGCTGGTAAAATGTATCACGATCTCCCACTTCTGTATAATTATCCCGCCATTCCCTATTCTAATTTTGTTCCGCAAACGATTTTGAAAAACACGCCATCGTTGCGAACTAAAGTAATTTTTAAAACTCAAATAATATGAATTACGTGATCACGGGAGGAGCCGGCAATATTTCCGGCCCTTTGGTAAAAAATCTTCTTACAATTGGAAAGCGGGTAACTGTAATAGGAAGAAATGCCGAGCATCTTGAAGAACTTATCCAGGCAGGAGCAATGGCGGCAATTGGTTCTGTAGAGGATGCTGAATTTCTGACGGAGGTATTTAAAAACGCAGATGCGGTCTACACAATGATACCGCCAAAATTTGACACAGAGAATTGGAAAAAATATGTCGCAGGCGTGGCGGAAAACTATGCTGTTGCCATTAAAGCTTCCAGTATAAAGCATGTAGTTAATTTAAGTAGTATCGGCGCTCACTTGTCTGAAGGTGCCGGGCCGATAAGCGCACTTCACTATGCAGAACGTCTATTGAATAGTTTAGAAGGTGTCAGTATCCTGCACCTTCGTCCAACTTTTTTTTATCAAAACCTTCTTACGAGTATTCCGCTTGTTAAGAATGTCGGAATTATCGGCTCAAATTTTAGTATTGGCGATAATAAATTTCCGCTTGTTGATCCGACGGACATTGCCCAGGTCGCTTTTCACGAACTAGTAAATCTGAAATTCAGCGGCCATAGTTTTCGCTACATCGCCAGTGATGAAGTTTCTACAGATTCGATAGCTCAAACTATTGGCAACGAAATCGGTAATCCCGATCTAAAGTGGGTCACTTTTTCTGATGGAGATGCTTTGCAAGCCTTCCGCCAGGCAGGACTATCAAAAGAAATCGCAGAAAACTTTACACAAATGCACGCGGCATTGGATTCTGGAAGAGTCACGGAAGATTATTGGCAAAGGAGACCTCTGGCTTTAGGAGAGGTAAAGCTTGCCGATTTCGCAAAAGTATTCTCCCGCTTTTATGCCGCCGCATCCTGACGTTATGTTCATTGCTTAAATCCTATTAATAATAGTTAAAACCAGTTTTAAATGAAAAAAACAATATTAATTACTGGGGCTTCCCGGGGATTTGGAAAAATTTGGGCAAGAGCGTTTCTCAATCGTGGTGATAATGTAATTGCTACTGCAAGGAATTTAAAACACATTGTCACCTGGTGGAAGAATTTGGAGATGCTGTTCTCCCTCTTCAGTTGGATGTGACTAACAGAAATCAATGTTTTTCTGTTGTAAAAGAGGCCTATCACCATTTCCAAGAATTAGATGTAGTTATTAATAATGCAGGTTACGGGTTATTCGGTGCAATTGAGGAAATAACTGAGCAGGAAGTCCGTGACCAGTTTGACACCAATGTTTTTGGAAGTTTATGGATTACCCAGGCAGCAATACCGATCATGAAAAACCAGCGGAAAGGGCATATCATCCAGGTGTCAAGTGTCCTTGGTCTTTCAGTAGCGCCGACGATGGGTATTTACAGCGCCTCGAAATGGGCCGTTGAAGCAATTAATGAATCGATGGCAGCAGAGGTAAAAGAATTTGGGATAAGTACAACCTTAATAGAACCTAACCGGTATGATACAGAGTGGGCGGGCCCTTCCGCAGTACACAGCAAAACAATAGACGATTACGATAGTTTAAAATCTGCGGTATTTTCGCAAATACAAAAGCTGCCGGCGGGTGATCCTAAAGCTACGGTAAAGGCAATTTTGGAAATTGCAGACGCTAAAATACCCCCGCTCCGCGTTTTTTTCGGCAAGGTAGGATTGCCCTGGGTAAAAGGTGTTTATGCGGAACGCTTGTCATTATGGGAGCAATGGAGTGAATTGTCTGATGCAGCCCAGGGGTAAAACCTTTTGCAAATACCATGCATAAAAATCCATGTTATAAGGCAGCGGTTTCTCATTATTTTACGAATACTATGTATGAAACACTTCAAAACTATAAGCGAATTGTATGCGGCAAACGGGTTCCCGCCTCCTGAAAACCCTCTGCTAAGTTTAGTAACATGTGAAGAATTAAAGGGCTGCCCAATTTCTCATTCTGAATTCACAGCTGACTTTTATATGATAGGACTTAAGAAGATAAAGTCCGGTACTTTCTTATATGGCAGAACAGACTACGATCATAATAATGGATCCATGTCATTTATAAAACCGCGACAGGTTGTTCAAATCAGTAATATTGAATCCGAAGAAAAGGGATTCGTGATTTGCATACATGAGGACTTTTTGTTAAAACATTTCCTGCATTCCGAAATAAAAAAATACACCTTCTTTGACTACGAAGTAAATGAGGCTTTGCATTTGTCTCCGAAAGAGGAAGAAGTAATTTGGGACCTATTCTATAAGATCAAGTCAGAATACTATAACAACCAGGATGAGTTCAGCAAAAACATTATAATTTCCCATATTGATTCTATCCTGAAGTATTCCCAACGCTATTACAAGCGGCAATTCCTAGATCGTATTGTTTTTTCAGGAACCATTATTTCCAGGTTCACCGAAATTTTGGAAGCGTATTTCGAAAGCGGAAGCCTCGAGGAGAAAGGATTACCCACGGTAAAATACATGGCGTCTCAGCTGGCGATTTCGCCCAGGTATTTGTCGGACTTATTAAAGCAGGAAACAGGCAAAACAGCGTTGGAACATATACATATCTTCCTGGTGGACGAAGCCAAGAATTTACTGATCAGCTCAAACAATACCGTTGCCGAAACTGCGTATCAATTGGGTTTTGAAAACCCGCCGTATTTCTCAAGATTCTTTAAGAAAGAAGTTGGACTTACCCCTGTTGAATATAAAGACAGGTTCTTGAACTAGTCCCTCCAATAATTTTACCTGCTGTCTGGAACGTTTCTCACTTTTTGTAAAAAATTTTCTGAGTCATTCAAATTCAATCCTTATTAGCCTGCAATATTTCCTGCATTTCTTTGCACGTCTCTTTGGTGGAACGTACTGGGCTCGAACCAGTGACCTCTGCTCTGTCAAAGCAGCGCTCTAAACCAACTGAGCTAACGTTCCATATCGGGACGAACCAGTGACCGCTGCTCTGTCAAAGCAGCACTCTAAACCCTCCCGATATCCATCGGGAGAGCTAACGTTCCCGGGCGATAAAATTAAAGAACTCGCCGAAATTAATTTCGCACATCAAGCAACTATTTTACTTTTATTCTGTCATTTATAGAGATGGCCAAATACCAGGTAACTATACAATTTGAGATTCATGAGGAATTCAAAGACCTCATTCCTCCGCACCGCACGTATATAAATTACCTTATTAATAAAGGCATTATTGATCATTATGCTGTAAGCATGGAAACGCAAAGAGCATGGATAACATTAAATGCTGATAACAAAAGAGAAGTAAAAAAGATCCTGTCAAAATCGCCGATCTATAAATTCTGGACCTGTGAAATTGATGAACTGTTTGTTTTGGACGGGCAACATTACCGCCTTCCAGCAGTACAACCCAACTAATGAGTAATGAGTTATGAGTAGGCGTCTAATCTTCCGCCGTTTGCGTTAAAGGAAAGCCGGGAATTTAAGCCTCTACATTTTATCTTTTCGACCATTTATCAACCACATTGGTTTTTCCTTCAATACTTTTTTATATATGGGGCAGGACTCGTCATGAGCGCCCGGGAGATAGCCTATGCTGACTAAAAATTCATTTACTATTTCGCCTCCTGTAAACCGGAATGTCTGCTTAAACACTTTTACCCATTCTTCTTTCGTCTTTGGGTAGTGCTGATCAAGCCAGCTCCTAAAAGAACCAAATTCCTTTTGAATTTCTTTTATCTTTTTCGCATTGCTAATCGTGGCATCGATCTTTAAACGATTGCGGATAATGCCGGCGTCCTGTAAAAGTTTTTCGATTTTTTTTTCCGAATAACGGGACACCTTATCAATATTAAAATCATCAAACGCCTTAAAAAAATTGTCCTTCTTTTTTAGGATCGTTTCCCAACTCAAACCGGCCTGGTTGATCTCTAAAACCAACCTTGCAAATAAAGCATTATCGTCTTTTAGCGGAAACCCATATTCGTTATCATGATAAGATTTATGGATCGAGTTCCTTCCGGCATTTAAAATATAGGTGCAATACGACATATATGAGAAAATCCTCCGAACAGGAGGATTTTGGTGGGAGTTGACGGGATCGAACCGCCGACCCTCTGCTTGTAAGGCACAAAAACCCTCCCAAGTATTAATAACTGTTCAAAACTCAAATCCCGGTAAATCATTCAAAATAAGTAACTTTTTGTGTAAAGTCAGACTGACTATGCACGGCCCTTGTTGTCGATATTTATCGAGATTTATTATTAAAGTATGTCAAAAGTATGCAAAATGAAAAATCTCATCGCTACAAAAGTTGTTCTCGATACGAGGTACGAGAAGAAAAAGTCAGACACCTTTCCGGTTAAACGGCTTGCCGCCATGGCTCTGCGGGGCTACGCGGCGTTTAATAAAAGTTACGTCGCTCCGCCCGGAACATTCACTAAATTCGATTTGCGCCACGGCAGCAAGCCGTGGTCGTTAGCGGCTATCGTATGACACTGAAAAATCTATAGGGATAACCAACTTGAATGAGATATAATTGTATAATCAAACCTTTTTTACACTCTTACCTGTTATGACGACTGCAGCATTGAATACACAGAAGCTCCAGACTGTTCGCTATGTAGACCTGAATAAATATGCAGGAAAGTGGTATGAAATCGCTTCTTACCCACAACGGTTTCAAAAAGGATGTCATTGCACCACTGCAGAGTACACCCTAAGTGATAAAGGTTATGTGATAGTTGAAAACAGATGCAACCGGGGCAGTATAAACGGCAAACAGTCCTACATTAAAGGTAAGGCGTTTGTTGAAAAAAATTCAGGAAATGCAAAATTGAAAGTTCAATTCTTTTGGCCCTTTAAAGGGAAATACTGGATAATTGATTTGGCTGATGACTATAGCTACGCAGTGATTAGTCACCCAAACAAAAAATATTTATGGATACTTTCAAGGACATCAAAAATGGACGGTACAATTTATCAGCAGATTATTTCCAGACTTGAAGAGAAAGGATTTGATTTATCGAAACTACAAGCTACTGTGCAACCATGACCTTGGGTTGTTCTGCCATCAATATATTTAAGCCAGAGAGCAAAGGCAGCCGCTAACATTGCATTGCTAAAATGCCGGTTGAAGAATATGATTTCAGCATCGGGAATTCTATTGTACTTTAGTAAAGCGTTCCTTTATATAATCGTATATTCACAAATGACACGATTTTCTCTAACTATAATAATTTCATTATTTGCTCTTGTTTCCTTTGGACAAATCAAAGCAAATACGGATAGCCTTCAGGTTAATGCCTCTTCAATAAAAGTTATTTTACTTGGTACCGGCACTCCTCAGCCGATTATGGAGCGATTTGGGTCCAGTATTCTTGTTCAAGCTGGCAGCGAAACGCTACTTTTTGATGCAGGACGTGGTTGTCTTCAAAGGCTGCGCCAAATAAGTGTTTCCTATGATAAAATAAATGCGCTATTTCTAACACATCTTCATTCGGACCATATAGTAGGGCTTCCAGACTTATGGCTTACGGGATGGCTTGTATCAAGAAGGGAAATGCCACTGAATGTATTTGGGCCCACAGGGACTGATGATATGTTGAATTACTTGCGAAAGGCATTTGCCTTCGACATAAAAATGAGAGTAGAAGATGATAAAAGGTCAGAGGAAGGGAGTAAATTTTTGGTTAAGGAGATACAACAAGGAGTTATTTACGAAAAAAACGGTGTTAAAGTAATTGCCTTTTTAGTAGACCATTATCCTATTGGGCCTGCTTTTGGATATCGCGTAGAATACAATGGACATTCTGTTGTATTGTCTGGTGATACGCGGTATTCGGAAAACGTAATCAAGTTTGCAAAAGGAGCAGATTTGTTAATACATGAAGTAGCTATTGCTCCTGACACATTAAGTAAATCGGACCCTCAATACAATATTCTAATGCATCATACTACCGTGGAGCAAGCGGCAAAAGTTTTTAAGGATGTACATCCAAAACTTGCAGTGTATTCGCATATTGTAAAAATTCGTGGCCTCACCGAAGAAGACATAATGAAAAAAACAAAAGCGAGCTATCCGGGACAAGTAATTATGGGAGAAGATTTGATGAGCTTTTCAATTGATGATACTGTCTCTGTAAAAAAGTGGCTGAATAATAAATAAATACCGCTAAAACCATTTGCGAAAGCAAGGCTGGGCAATGAAACATCAGCTATTTGCAAGCATCAGCGCTGGTTCGGGCTCGACGTTCACTTTTCAGCTTCGGTTCATAAATTCAACAATATATTTTCAATCGGACATTTGTACCGAACAGACGAGCAATGAATTTCCTGCCTTCGCAAATACTCAACCGTTACGCGTCATGCTATTTTACACTCTAATAATTTGACAACAAATAAAATAATTTAATGGCAGACAAGACAGATGAAGAGCCGATAGACAATCCGACAAGTAATCAATCGGAGAACCCTTCCGATGAAATTATCCCTACCATTGACACCGAAACTACTAACCCAAATCGAGAAACTAAAAATATGGAAGCACATCATCACGCACATAACGAAGGAAAGAAAAATTGGAAATCTTATTTCTGGGAATTTTTGATGCTATTCCTGGCTGTTTTTTGCGGGTTTTTAGCTGAGTACCAATTAGAACATATTATTGAAAGAGAAAGGGAAAAAGAACTTGCTGTAAGTTTCTATAATGAACTTAAAGGAGATTCATTATCCATGCAAATAGCAATTGGAAACAGGCGAAGAAAAGATGCTGCTTTTAATTATTTGAAAAAATATTTCAGTGACAGCAGCATTAACCTATGCTCCAAAGCATTTTCCATTAATTTCTTTTACACTTTTGCGACATACAGCCCTTCTATCTTTGAACCAAACGATGCTATACTTAATCAACTTAAAAATTCAGGTTCCTTACGGTATTTTAAAGATCAGGAACTTCAAGAATTAACAGGCAAAATATCTGTTGCTATTTCCGATCTTAAAAATAGAAATGAAATGGAATGGACATACGTACATGAAATTATTAATCCCTTTTATTTAAGGCACAATGATCAAAATTGGACCGATAAAATCAGCCACGACAGCAGTGTATTTACTTTTACAGCGTTGCACAAATATGAGAATTCTGACGAACAAATTCCTTTTCATTTTCAGAAACCTGGAAATTTTGATAAAGTTGAAGCCATCAACACAGTGGGTTTATACCAGCTCACTTTCAGGGGGACTTTACGTAAGCAATATCATGACTATGAAATTTTGAATGCGAAACTTCTTGATGTATTACGAAAAGAATACAAAATGAAATAGGTACTTATTACTCAATAAACGCACGAACGCACAACATGTGGCTTTATGCAAGGATAGAGTCTTACTATAACTTAAAGGAAATGATTACACATCTACCTATGAGTTTCTCTCGGTTTATATGGGATAGCTGGTTATTAGACTCCTACTAGCTTTATTAGTTCTCTCCCTGTTCTTCTATTTATTTCCTAACGGGCTGGTTTGGTTTTATTGAATTTCGACTAGCAAATCCTAACAGTAAATCTCTAAAATCATTTTTAGAAACTATCGCCAAAGAAAGTAATTACAGAAAAGCTGGTTCGACGTAGAAAGACGGCACACAACAAGTGGTTTTCTTCTATGCTGGCTTCAGAATACATCGTCCATCGATACACTACTTGTAAACTGCAGTTCCATCTTTTACGCATGTAACCGAGCTGTGAAATATAGCGATCGACAGGCGAACGTTAAAAATTCCTGCTTAACCTTTAGTTGTGAGCAACTATCGGATCTTCAATTCAGAATGTATGCAAATTGTATGCAAATGAGGCTAAATAAAAAAGGGTTTCAATCCTCTGAAACCCTTGACCTTCAACTGTGGGAGTTGACGGGATCGAACCGCCGACCCTCTGCTTGTAAGGCAGATGCTCTGAACCAGCTGAGCTAAACTCCCATTTTTTATGGGAGTGCAAAGATAAGGGGTGTAAATCTCCGCCCAAATTTTTTCTAATCAATGGGTTACTAAAATGGCAGGCCTTTTGAATTCTTTCCAAAGAAGTATTGCAGATAGAAAGATAAATTTTTAATTTTACTACAATGAAATCCTTTTCAAACGAGACTAAAAATGTTACTTCTGAGGTAACAGATGTGCTCACTTCCGTCGAGGAGCCATGTAGCCTGATCGTCTGGAATGATGATGTCAATACATTTGAATGGGTAATAGAAACACTTATTGAAGTTTGCGGCCATACCGAAGAGCAAGCAGAACAATGTGCTTACCTTGTTCATTTTAAAGGAAAATGCGACGTTAAACAAGGTGAGTATGAGAAGTTAAAGGTCATGTGTGATAAAATAACCGATCGTGGTATCGGTGCCACTGTTGAAATTACGGCCTGAGCATTTTTCTTTCGATCTTATTGGATATTTGCCCCCGACAGGTCGGGGTTTTTTATTTTTGGATCAAATCTGAAAATAATTGCCGGTTTTTGCAATTGAAAAAGAGCTTTATTTTCCTTCGGTCAATTTTGCCGAAGCGGATGGTCTATTGGCGATCGGAGGTGATCTTTCTCCCGAACGATTATTGTTGGCTTACAAGGAAGGTATTTTTCCCTGGTACGAAGGTGAATACATTTTGTGGTGGAGTCCGGATCCGCGTTTCGTTCTTTTCCCGGATGAACTGAAGATCAGCAAAAGCATGAGAGTTCTTTTGAAAAAAAATGCATTCGGTTTTACGATCAATAATGCATTTGAGACGGTGATTCATCATTGTAAAAACATAAAAAGACCAGGACAAATAGGTACCTGGATAACAGACGAGGTCGAGAAGGCTTATACACGCATGTACGAGCTTGGTTATGCAGTCAGCGCTGAAACATGGAAGGACGGAGTACTTGTGGGAGGTGCTTATGGTTTAAAGATTGGTAAGGTCTTTTTTGGTGAAAGCATGTTCAGTAAGACCACCAATGCGTCCAAGTACGCCTTCATGCACCTCGTACAGAATTTAAAACAAAATGGAATTGAATTAATCGATTGCCAGGTTTATACAGAACATCTTGAAAGCCTGGGTGCAAAAATGATAAGCAGGAAGGAATTTACCAGCGCTGTCAAAGAGCTAACCAGGGAGGATTGAATGACGACCGGCTTTGACTGCCACGCAATACCGGCATGTTGACCGCTGCAGCTTTGCTTAACACAATAAAATTTTGCCAGCCACTCCGTACTTACGTTATAATTATTTCGTTATTGATAATATTTCCCCATCTGTGGAAAAGGTTTTTGAAATAGTTTTTCAAACTGTTGCGATATTGGGTGATGTTTGATTGTTGGTCAATCCACAATGGACAATGCAGGTAAAAGCATGGAGGAATCAAAAGAAATATCAGCCTTGTTTCACCTGATCGACGACCCTGATGAAGAAGTGTTTGATGCCGTAAGTAAAAAGATCGTTGATTATGGTAAACCCATTATTCCAAACCTGGAACATTTATGGGAAACAACTCCCAGTGAAGAAACACAGGTTCGTATCGAACTGCTGATCCATCGCCTTCACTTCCGCGATCTCACTGAAGACTTACATCAATGGAGCGTCTCAGGTCACCATGATCTCATGTTGGGCGCCCTGCTTGTTTGCAAATTTTTGTATCCTGAACTTTCCACTACGCCTGTCTTGCAGGAAATTGAAAAAGTTCGTCGCAACATATGGCTCGAGTTAAACAACTACCTCACACCACTCGAACAAATAAATATTGTAACAAGCATTTTATACAGTTATTATGGACTAAAAGGCAGTGAAACGAACTACAAGGAGCCCAATGAATTTTTATTGCACAAAGTATTGGAGGCGAAGCACGGCAACCAGATCAGCAACGGAATTTTGTATTTAATCCTTTGCGAGCTGCTTGACATCCCTGTGAAAGCAATTGGCGTACCCAAACAATTTGTGATCGCCTATTTTAAACCAGGATATTCCGAAGAAAACCTTCCGAACCCTCTCAGTAAAATTGAATTTTTTATTGACCCAACCTCCGGACAGGCATTCACTCATAAGGACGTTGAAAATTATTTCAAGCGTATAGCCGTCCCTCCTACCGGCGCTTATTTCAAGCCACAAACGAATAAACGAATGATCCAGCAGCTACTGGAAGAACTCAGCAAGTGCTTTGATGATGACAAAAACCGCTACAAACTAACCGAATTGAATCAGCTGGCAAGGCTTTTAGATTAGTTCCTCTCGTTGCTTTATTTTTGCACCTCATTAATAATGCAGTATGCCTAAGAATACAGAGTACGATGATATTTTCAGTAAGCCTCAAAGAGCTTCTGATTTTAAATTTGGTCAAACAGTAGTTTCGGTTTTCGACGACATGGTTACACGATCCGTTCCTTTTTACCTGGAGATCCAGCGTATGATGACAGAAATGTCCGCAGACTTTGCGGTAGCGGGTACCAATGTGTATGACCTCGGATGCTCAACGGGAACTACGCTGATCAATCTCGATAAAGTTTTAGATCCTGCAGTCAATTTTGTCGGTATCGACGAAAGCGAAGAAATGCTGAAAAAATGCAGGGCAAATTTCGAAAATGAAAATGTGAGCAGGAAGTTTGAGTTGCAGCGGGTTGATCTAAACCAGGGGGTGCGAATTGAAAATGCATCGGTAGTAGTCATGTGCTTAACACTTCAATTTATTCGTCCCCTGTACCGGGAAAAATTATTGAAAGAAATTTACCAGCAGATGAATGAAAATTCATGTTTCATTCTCATTGAAAAAGTGCTGGGTGAAGATTCGCTTTTTAACCGACTTTTTATTGATTATTATTATGATTTCAAACGCCGGAATCATTACAACGATATGGAGATAGCGCAAAAACGTGAAGCCCTCGAAAATGTTTTGATCCCTTACAAACTCATGGAAAACCGGGAGCTTTTGCTCAACACCGGCTTCCGCTATGTGGATACATTTTTCAAATGGTACAACTTCAGCGGAATGATAGCAGTGAAGTAATGAGTAATGAGTAATCAGTAATGAGTGAGAGGACAACCGATAAACCATAAACTGTAAACGATTTTGATCAAGCTTGGTAATTTTTTATTTCGCAATCGCAACGGGATTTTCCCCATTTTTTATTTGATGCTGTTTGTTCCTTCGCGGGAAGTATTCACAAATCCTGTTACAGCAATGATCATTGGTTTTAGTGTAACGATCATTGGTCAGTTGATCAGGATAATTACAATTGGCCTGGTTTATATCATCCGTGGCGGTAAGGACAGGAGGGTCTATGCGGAAGACCTTGTGACCACAGGCATCTTTTCTCATTGCCGCAATCCATTGTATGTAGGGAACATCCTCATTTTAGTGGGACTTGGCATTGCCTCCAATTCTTTTCTGTTTATGGCAGCCTTTACTCCATTGTTTTTGTTCTTCTGGCAGGCCATTGTTTTAGCTGAGGAAAATTATTTACGAAACAAATTTGGAGAACAGTACAATGATTATTGCAAACGGGTGAATCGTTGGCTGATAAATCCAAACGGACTCGCAACCACGCTAGGCAGTATGGAATTCAAATGGAAACGGGTGATCATTCGCGAATACAACTCAACTTATATCTGGATGACGGGGGCTGTACTGATCGTCATGAAACATTTTTATTTTCATGATCACCGGTTTGATTTCAAAAAAAACCTACCCATGTTCATTTCAATTCTCGTTATCTTGTTGCTGCTTTATCTATTCGCGAGGTATTTGAAAAAATCAAGGATTCTTGTGAGCGATTAAGGCCCCACCTAAATCCTCCCCAAAGGGAGGACTTGTATTCACACGAATCACACCGAACGTCTTTGCAGCCGAAGTGGAAGAAACTATTTTATGCTTTCAAACTCCAGCCGTCTCGATACTCTCTTTTTACAAACTGGTTAGCGTCGTCAAAATTGGTGATCTTCATATTCTTTGCGTCCCACAAAAGTTTTTTACGCCCGGTGAATCTTCCCTTTGAATCTTTGATCATCCAGCTTCTCAGCGCAAGATTGCCCATCAAAATTGTTTCTGTCAAGGGTCCGGCATAATCAAATCCAGAACTCAATTCTGCATTACCATAGCCCGCAATACAAGCATTTACCCATTGTACATAATGTCCTTCCGGCACTCGTGCGAGTGTTTTTGGAATGTTGACGTCTTTCATTTTTGATGTCGGAAGTAATTTAGGACTGCTTCCATAAGTACCGCACATCATTTTTCCTTTCGTTCCTTCAATGATTACTCCTCCGCTTCCATCGCTGTCTCCCATTTGCTCATCGGGACCCAGTTCATCGGGACGTTCGGGACGAATACCTCCATCCATCCAATGTAGTTTTACATCGGGCTTCCCATTTTGGCCGGGGAATTTCAAAGTGATGGATGACGCGGCAGGACAACTATCCGGATGATAAGTTGCGGTCCACATTTGCTCATAAATTGCCGCTTCACTGCATTCTACTTC
>Ga0163163_10001538_pt1 | contig 19429 bp, 14 predicted proteins | sample S65metaG_FD_119766 | JGI IMG/M metagenome (GOLD analysis project Ga0163163, IMG submission 119766) | Switchgrass rhizosphere microbial communities from Kellogg Biological Station, Michigan, USA - S6-5 metaG | ecosystem: Host-associated > Plants > Roots > Rhizosphere > Soil | place: USA... | reverse complement strand
CGATATGATTGCCACCGGCCATTACGCCCGCGTTGAGCGTAGCGCGTTGAGCGTAGAGAACGAAGCTAGCGATACGCGCAACGCTCAGCCCGTCTCGCGTCTTTGTAAAGCTAAAGACCAAAACAAAGATCAGACCTATTTTCTATATCGAGTTAGTGAATCAGCCCTCGCCAAAACCCTATTTCCACTGGGTGGTTATACCAAGCCGGAAGTTCGAAAACTGGCCGAAAAGTTTGGCTTAATTACGGCAACCAAGAAAGAAAGCATGGGAATTTGTTTTGTTGGCAAAGTTGGCATAAAAGAGTTCCTGACTTACGAACTTGGCCCGCAAGAGGCTGGCAAAATTCTAAATGAAAAAGGTGAGGTAGTTGGCGAACACGATGGCGCTATTTTCTACACCATTGGTCAGCGCCATGGCTTAAATGTCGGTGGTAGCCTGCCGTTTTATGTAACTGGCAAAGATATGGAAAAAAATGAGGTTTATGTGACCACTGATCTGGATGATAAAAACTTGTGGCATAATTTTTTAAACCTTGGCAATTTGCACTGGATAAACTCTGAGCCGGATAGTTCTAAGACCTATCAAGTGCGCACTAGGCACAGGTCTGGTTTAATCGACTGTACAATAGGCTATGAAACCGACTTACATGGCGCAAAAATGCTTAGAGTAGAATTGGGTGAAGAAATTCGTGCCCTAACTCCTGGGCAATCTGCCGTTTTGTATCAAGACGATCAGTGCTTGGGCGGCGGGATTATAATCTAGACTTATACTGTTCCAATTCCTCAGCTTGTTGTATGCTTATGCTTAAAGCGTACTTTATAAGGGGAATATTTTGATGGAAACCGAAACAAAGCCAGAACCGGAAATGCCGGAGGCAGAGCACGAAACAGCGCAATCAGAAAAACCTGAAGTTTCAAAACTACCAAAAGAGCACAAACACCCTAAAAAATTCTTAGTATCCCTGGTTGTGCTGGTAGTAATTCTATTTGGTGCCGGAACTTATTTTGTTTTAAATCGTCATAAATCAACCACCGCTTCTAACCAAACAAACTCAACTGTAACAACTGTTCAACCAGCCCCCAAAACCCCCACACAGCTCGAACAGCAAATTGCTAAGTTCACTACTCCAACGACGGGAGAAAAATGGTACAGCACACCAAAAAATCTGCCACTACAAGGCTTTTTAAATACCAAGGATGTGACTGAAGAAACCGCTACTACTCAGTACTTTGAAGTCGGCACTCATGGCAGCAACACAATTATTATGAGTAGCTTTACAGATGGTCCAGGTGAAGATAACGAACTGTTCGAGAAAGCACCAGACGGCAAGGTTAGCCTTATTTTGCATCCTGACGCTAATTCTACCTATATCTTCTATACAGGCGATACTAACTCGGATAAATATGACGCTCAGGAATCGGCCGCAGTTGCTACCTCGGTTAAAATCGATAAAACCACACACTACGATTCACTCAGTTTGCCACTGCAGCTCGATCTCGGGGGCGGTGAATATGCGACTCCCCCTCTTTTTACTGGTCTAGGTGAATTGCCGAACCATTCAGCAGGTTCATCTCTTAGCAATCCGACAACGCTCATAAAAAAATATGGTGATAGTGTGTTCAATAAAGTCGAACATCCCTACACTGACACCGGCTTGACTACTATCTACTACAGCGTCTCAACACCTATCGATACAACCATCAACACCTCCTACTCGCCGATTGGCAGCGACTTAAGTGCAATAGCTTGGCAAGATGGTAATAAAATAAAGGATACGTTTGGCGGTATTGTCCGTGGCTGTGGATCGGTTAGAACATCAGTTAGTCGTGATGACAATGTGTCCGATAGCGATTTTGTGAAAGCCGGCACTGCAGCCGACGGCAAAATAATTTACCAATTTAAATCAAATAGTAACGTCACCTTACAAAAAGCTTGGCAGGAGACCAAAGAATACTACAATGGCGGTTCGGATGCCGATAGCATAGCCAAAGCAAACATTAGTCTGGAAGATTTCGTTAAGAACAAAGCAGTTTTCGCATACAAGAGCCCTAATAACGGTTGGCTTATTTTTACTAGGGATACTTACGCACCGATTGGTGGCTGCGCAAAACCGGTTGTTTACTTATACCCAACACAGCCCGAAGAAGTTTCGGTAAAAGTGGGCGCGACCGTAAAAATATCCGATCCTTTATATAACCCTGCAACTGGCTGGCACGCATTTGCTTGGCCAAACGGACAGCTGATCGTAAACGGCAAGACCTACAGCTCGCTATTTTGGGAAGGACCAGGCAACGGTGTATATCCTGGCATAACTAGTGGAGCGGTTGTAAAACGTGCCGATGCAGCGGCAACAATCCGTAAACAACTAACTCAACAGGGCCTTACAAGTGCTGAAGCCAACGACTTTATGGCTTATTGGACAGATAAAATCCCCGCTAATCCGTATATACGTTTAAGCTGGTTTAATACGGCCGAAATGAATGAACTAGCACCACTCTATATATCGCCGAAACCAACAACTCTACTACGCGCTTTCCTTGATATGGATGGTTTGAACCAGCCAATTTCTATGCCAGCGCAAACTTTTAGTGCACCAAAACGCGTTGGATTTACAGCGGTAGAGTGGGGCGGTCTGGCCCAAGGCAAACTGTATTAGGCGCCCTGTTTTAAAGGCACATCCCAATCCCCACAAAGCAGGCTTTGTGGGGGCCCCTTGTTGGCGGATAGCTCCGGGCTTGGCTGCGTCGTACCTTTCAGTACGTTTCCGCCGAAGTCCTCGCTCTCCATCCCCGGCTGCACTCTTTAAAAAGCAGTGCGTTCACATTTTCCTATAGTCAGGCACGACTACCTCTGTTAAAATAGGCTTAATGAGTATTTTTCGTCACGGAACTGCAACGGCATGCGCGGATAGCTCGCTTTAGTTAGTTGACTTAAAATATTGACTTAACAGAGGTAGATTATTATGACAGCCCAAGAAATCCGTAAAAAATATCTAGATTTTTTAGTTAAACAAAAACATGTTGTTATTCCGCGTGCGCTTTTAGTTCCTTACAACGATCCAACCACCCTTTTCACTGGTTCTGGTATGCAACCACTTATTCCGTATTTACTGGGTTAAAAACACCAAAACGGCACTCGGCTAGTAGATAGCCAGACTTGTTTGCGTGCTCAAGATATTGATGACATTGGCGACAATCGCCATACCACTTTTTTTGAAATGCTCGGCAACTGGTCTTTGGGCGATTATTTCAAGAAAGAACAATTGCGCTGGTTCTTTGAATTTTTGGTGGGCGAAGTTGGCCTAGACCCATCAAGACTTTACGTAACTTGCTGCAGCGGCTTCCCGGAGTACAATGTGCCAAAAGACACAGAAAGTGCCGAGATATGGACCGATTTATTTAACGAACAGGGTGTTGATACCAAACAAGTAGAGATCGGCAGCGAAGAAGCTGGTTACAAACTTGGTGAGCAAGGTGGTCGTATTTTCTTTTATGACGAGAAAAACTGGTGGAGCCGAAATGGTGCGCCAAAAGATGTTAAAGTTGGCGAACCGTGCGGGCCGGACAGCGAAGTCTTTTATTTGTTTGATCTGCCACACGACACTAAATGGGGCGAAAAGTGCCACCCTAATTGCGATTGTGGCCGCTACATGGAAATCGGTAACTCAGTGTTTATGGAATATTTGCGGACCGAAAAAGGCTTTGAAAAATTGCCGGCTAAAAACGTTGATTTTGGCGGTGGCTTAGAGCGTATTGCGGCTGCTCGTATTGGTAGCCCCGATGTCTTTAAAATCAGCATTTTATGGCCAATTATCGAAGAATTACAGAAGTTAAGTGGCAAAAATTACGAATCACACACCGAAAGCATGCGTGTGATTGCCGATCATCTGCGGGCCGCTACGTTTTTGGCTGTTGATGGTGTTGTTCCAAGCAACAAAGAGCAGGGTTACGTGATGCGCCGCCTGATGCGCCGGGCTATTCGCTTTGCGTTTGAACTAGGCGTAGAGCAAGAGCTGGTCGCTAAAGTCGTGCCCGTTATTGCCAATTTATATATCAACGATTTTCCGGAAGTAAAAGAAAACCGCGACAAAGTGATTGAAGTACTGAACAAGGAAGAAAAGATCTTCCGTCAAACACTACGTAAAGGCATTCACGAGCTGCAAAAACTCAGTGGTGATGGCCTAACTGGCGAAGAAGTATTTAAACTTTACGATACTTACGGCTTTCCAGTGGAGTTAAGTGTTGAAGAGGCTTACACCCAAGGCATTAAAGTTTCTGAATCGTGGCGGACCGAATTTGACGCCCTTATGCTCGAGCAAAAAACCCGCTCGCAAACTGCTGCTAAAGGTACGTTCAAGGGCGGCTTGGGCGGCCAGACCGAAATGCACAAGAAGTATCACACCGCTACACACTTGATGTACCAGGCGCTGCGTGACGTTTTAGGCGACCATGTGGTGCAGAACGGCTCTAACATCACCGAAGAAAGACTGCGGTTTGATTTTAGCCACCCAGAAAAAGTCACCCCAGAACAGATTAAAAAAGTTGAAGATATCGTTAACGAACAGATCAACAAAGACCTAAAAGTCAGCTTTGCCGAATATCCAACAGATGTAGCCCGCGGCGAAATGCACGCCCTTGGCCAATTTGGTGACCGCTACGGCGACACTGTTAAAGTTTACAAAATGATTGCCGATGGCGCCGAAAAACCATTTAGTTTTGAAATTTGCGGCGGCCCCCATGTGGATCACACCTTGCAGCTAACCGAAGGCGGCAAGAAGTTCAAGATCATCAAAGAAGAAGCGTCGAGCGCCGGCATTCGCCGAATTAAAGCCGTTTTAGTCTAGATAGAGAACTCCTTAAGCTTATCCGTGGTAAAATAGAGCATATGCTTAACAAAATCAAAAGCCTGCGCTCTAAGGGTAAAAAAGCGGGCGCCACTCCTGAGCATGTCGTTGCGCTAGACATTGGTACCGAAAATGTTAAAGCTTTGATTGGCCGCTTAAAGGGCGATTCTATAGAAATTGTCGGTGTTGGCCGCGCCCACCAGGAACTGGCCGATATGCAGGCCGGCGCTATCGCCGATATTGCTGGCGTGGTCAAAAACTGCGATGAGGCTTTGGCAGCCGCCGAAAAAATGGCCGGTGTTAGCGTTCGCGGCACTGTGATTGGTATTGCTGGTGAACTCGTAAAAGGCACCACCACCACGGTTAAATTTACTCGCAAAGAATCATCCAAGCCACTTGATATGCCAGAAGTTGAGCGAATTATAAAACTAGTCCAAGGCCGAGCCGAGGCCAAGGCCAAGCAACAACTGGCCTGGGAAATGGGCGGTAAAGATGTTGAAATCAAGCTGGTTAACAGCGCGTTGGTGAGCATTACAATTGACGGCTACAATATCTCTAATCCAGTTGGCTTTCAGGGGCGGGATGTCATGGTCCAGCTTTACACGGCATTTGCGCCGCTTATTCATATTGGGGCCTTAGAGCGCACAGCGCACGAACTTGATTTAGACCTGCTGGCTGTCGCGGCCGAGCCGTTCGCCGTGGCTAGAAGTGTGATTGGCAATGACCCTAACGCCAATATGAGCGCGATTTTGATGGACGTTGGTGGTGGCACAACCGATATTGCTGTGGTTAACGAGGGCGGCGTAGAGGGCACCAAAATGTTTGGCATTGGTGGCCGGGCTTATACCAAATCCATTGAACGTGATTTTGGGGTTGATTTTGATAAAGCCGAAGCTCTAAAACTAGCGCTAGACGGCAATAAAATCCCTGAACACCGTAAAAATCAGATCAAAGACAGTTTGCATAAGACGCTGGAGGTTTGGACCAGCGGTGTCGAGCTAGCCCTTAGCGAATTCACTAAGCTTGATCATTTGCCTTATAAAGTGCTTTTGTGTGGCGGCGGCTCGTCGTTAAAAATGCTGATGGACGAGCTTTCGGAGTCGGATTGGTACAAAACTTTGCCGTTTACCCGCAAGCCAACCGTTCAGCATATTGAACCAGATGAAGTCGTGGGCATAATTGACAAAACCGGCGTAGTCAACGACCATACATTCATTACCGCAATGGGTTTATTGCGAGTGGGTCTTGATACCCTAACCCAAAGTAATGGCGGCAATACAACCGGTTCGATTAAAGAAAGAATTAATAGGTTATTAAGCGTTTAAGATGGCAGCTACCCCCGAAAAACACACTATTTATATCGATGTGGACGACGAAATAACGGCGATTATAGATAAACTCAAGTCGGCGCCGGGTAAAATCGTCGCTTTAGTTTTGCCAAAACGCGCCACGGTTTTACAGAGTAGTGTCAACATGAAATTGCTTAAAAAAGCCGCTAAAGACGCCAAGAAAAATATAGTTCTAATTACCTCCGAAGCCGGGCTTTTGCCTTTGGCTGGATCTGTTGGGCTGCACGTTGCTAAAAGTTTACAGAGTAAACCAGAAATTCCTTCGCCTCCGGATGATAATGACACGGTTGACCCAGAAATTAATGAGGCTCTTCACGAAGAAGAGAAACCAATAGACAAAAGTCTTAGTATCGGTGCTTTGGCCGACCAGGCGGAAGACGACGACGAGACAGAAACTATCGAACTAGATAACGAAGACGACGAAGAATCTACCCCTGTTGAAGGTACAAAAAAGAAAAAAACTATCAAAGGCTTTAAGATTCCCAACTTTGATCGTTTTCGTTTGAGCTTATTCCTAATGATTTTGGCGGCCATATTACTTATTGGCGGTTGGATTTTTGCCTCTGTTGTTTTGCCGAAGGCAGTAATAACAATCAAAACTAACACCACAAGCATCCCCTCAAGCATAAGTTTTGATGCCAATACCGCTACAACTGACCTAAATGTTGATAAAGCGCTTGTTCCCGCCACTCAAAAAGAAGTAAAAAAGAACGATAGCGAAAAAGCTACAGCTACTGGCAAGAAAGACAACGGCACAAAAGCCACCGGTACAATGACATTGACGAACTGTATTCATGACACAAATACTCATACAGTACCCGCCGGAACAGGCTTTAGTAGTGGCAGCTTAACATTTGTGACTAACGAGGATGTAACCTTGGATGTTGCTTTATATCAGGGCAATACATGTAAGAGTGCTACCTTTGGGTTTACTAAAGATGTCGGTGTAACTGCCGCAAATGGCGGTACCGCATACAACCTTGATGCCCGTAGCTACACCTCTTCTATTAGTGGTATTAGTGCTAACGGCAGTGCAATGACAGGCGGTACGACCAGTATTATTACCGTCGTGGCGCAGGCCGATGTAGATAATGCAGTCGCCAAAATGAAAGGTCGCCAAGACGATACGGCCAAAAAAGAACTTAATACCCAGCTTCAAAACGATGGCTTAATGGGTCTAAATGACAGCTTAATTATTTCTGATCCAGCAGTTACCGTAACACCCGCTGTTGGGCAGCCTGCCACAGGTGATATTACGGTTGCTACCATAACTACCTATGACATCCTGGGCGTAAAGGCGGATTACTTAGTCCAGCTGATAAAAAAGGACGTAGGTGGCAAAATAGATACTGCCAAACAAGGAATTTTGGATAATGGCTTAAATGCCGCCACGATTACCGTCAGCAATCGTAAAAGCCCAACCGATGTCCAGATGAGCTTACAGACCACCGTAGTTGCCGGATCAAGCCTTGACCCTGAAGCCATTAAGAACGAGATTAGGGGTAGAAAAAAAGCTGACACCATCAGTACAGTATCTGCCCATACGGGCGTAACTGACGTAACGGTTAAATATAGCCCGTTTTGGGTATACGCAACACCAAAATCGACTAAGAAAATCACTGTTACTATTGAAAAGCCAACAGTAAAACCCGCCGTACGGAGTCAGACGCCAGATGTCAGAACCCCATAATGTGCTAAGCCTCGATGTCGGTGAACGACGCATTGGGGTAGCTTTAGCATCGCTTGAAGCCAGGCTGGCCGCGCCGCTTTTAACAATTGACCGCATTGCCCACCCAGAGGTTTTTGAATATATAAAAAATCTCAGCCAAGAACATGACGCAGGGGTTATAATAATTGGTCTACCGCGCGGTATGAACGGCCAAGAAACCGATCAAACCCGACTAGCGCGGAGTTTTGCGGCTGAGCTGGCCAAAGTTTTTGATGGCCAAATTCATATGCAAGATGAGGCCGGCACATCTATTCAGGCCGAAGAGGAGTTGAGACAAAGATCTAAGCCTTATGAAAAAGGCGACATTGATAAACTAGCAGCCACCATAATTTTAAGCGACTGGCTAGAAGCAGAAAGAGTAAATTAGATGAAACGTTATAACGCATACAGAAAAAAGAACGGGCTATTACGTAAAATCTTAGCCTTTATTGTTTTAATTTTACTTGTCGGGGGAGTGGGCGTGGCATTAATGTTTAAGCAATCTTATACCAATAATCTTCGACCAGTAAATGTTGCCACTCACGAAGAAGTAGTAGTCGCCATTCCTAGAGGCTCGTCACTTAACGAAATCGCCACTATTTTGCAAAATAGTAAGGTTATTCGGGCCGACTGGGCTTTTAAACAATATGTCCGTAGTCAAATGGTGGCCGATAAACTTAAGGCCGGTACTTACCGTTTTAATACCAACCAATCTGTTCAGTCAATTGCGGCGGATTTGGTCAAGGGTAAGGTAGCGGTCGATTTATTCACAATTTTGCCTGGTCAGCGAATCGATCAAATTAAAACTGCCTTTTTGGAAGCCGGCTTTTCGGCGGCCTCGGTTGATAATGCCTTAAACCCAGCTAACTACCCTAATCACCCAGCTCTTGTAGACAAACCTGCTACCGCCAGCTTGGAGGGTTATCTATATCCTGATTCATTCCAAAAAACTGCTGAAACTAGCCCAGATACCATCGTTGCTGCTTCGCTAGACGAAATGAATAGCTATTTGACTACTGCCAACAGAGCCGCTTACGCAGCCGAAGGCCTAACCACTTATCAGGCTATTACGCTGGCTTCTATTGTTGAGCGCGAAGTGGCCAGTCAGGATGATCGTGCTACCGCTGCCCAGGTGTTCTTGTTGCGCATCAAAAATGGCATGCGGCTCCAATCTGACGTGACGGTTCTTTACGGTGAGGCGCTAGCGGGCAAGGATCTAACTCAGGTGGACACAGGTTTTGATACGCCCTATAACACTTTCTTGCACGATGGCTTGCCGGTTGGGCCAATTGCAAATGTTACCAAAAGTGGACTAGACGCTGTAGCTCATCCTTCATCAACAGACTATCTGTTTTTTGTGGCTGGAGATGGCAGTGATTATGGCAAAACCTACTTTTCGCGTACTGTTGCCGAGCACAATGCCGCTGTAGCCGCCCACTGTAAATCTTGCTCACAGCAATAGGGGTAAGGGCCCAAGCTGTAAATCTAGCCATTTCCTCTTGTTAATATTATAAATTATGTCATTTTATCTATTTTTAACAGGGGTGATAAATAAAAATATCAGGGGTGGAAGGGCACGACAAGGGGTTGACCACAAAGAGCTCGGTTGGTACAATTTCCCTCAGTACCTTTAAAGGGAGACAATCTGTTTAACAGATAAGAAAGCCCAACAGGTACCGTTAAATAAGGAGAAAGCTATTCGTAGCCTACCCCGGTTGACTGCATCATCTTCAGACATTTCTAAATTCAGTCCAACCTCAACCAAGACTAAGTTAAGTCGCATTCTAAGTGCTAAGCGTTACCGCAAGCGCATTATTCGCTATGGTTTGTTAGTCGGTAACTTAACGGTTGTTATCGTTGCTGTGCTTCTAGTTCTACATAACCATAACAGCCCGTCCACTCATAGTGTAATTAAAGATAGTGATACCCAGGCTACAAACCCGCTTGATCCTATTTCGGCCGCAGATATTGCCGTTAGCGCTGCCCGCATGGCTAACTTGGCGGAAGCAACCTCGGTTACCAACCAAGCCGACTCTGTGGCAGCCGATCTCAGCACCCACGTCGTTGATTATGCTGTGGTTACAAAACCGCAAATTCTAAGTTCGGTTATTAAAACCAAGGCCGACATCAAGGACTATACAGTTCAAGATGGTGACACTCTTGCTAGCCTGGCATCTAAATTCGGCATAACCAGCGATAGTATTAAATGGTCAAATAGTCTAACCGGCAATACCTTAAAGGTTGGTACTAATTTAATAATCCCTCCAATTGACGGTATTGCCTATGTAGTAAAAGATGGCGATACACCAGATTCATTGGCTTCAAAGTACAGCGCTAGCAAAGACCAGATTATCGTTTTTAATGATGCCGAAGTAACAGGAATAAAGACAGGTGAGAAAATTGTTATTCCTGGCGGTAGCATAGCCCCTCCGGCGCCGGTCTATACCGCTGGCTTCTCATTTGGGGCAGCGGCCGTATATGGTTCTAATGGCTACGACTACGGTTGGTGTACTTATTATGTAGCCGCTCAGCGTATTATTCGTGGCAACCCTGTGCCAAGTAATCTTGGGAATGCTTATAGCTGGTATACAGTTGCACAGCGAGTTGGCTTGCCGACAGGTACAACCCCGGCGGTTGGCGCCGTGATGGTTGTCTATTTTGGTCCGTCTTCTCCAGCCAATCACGTTTCGATTGTTGAACAGGTTAATGATGATGGCAGCTTCTGGGTTTCAGAAATGAACGCTAGTGGACAGGTTAGTATTGAAGACTCGCGTGGTGCTGGTGGCTGGGCGAGAGTGGATTTCCATTTTTACCCTAGCGCGGGCTATAGTAAATTCATTTACTAGGTCGACTTCTTAGGAATGCACATTTTGGCCGGAAACCTCCGTGCCGATGCTCGATGTATTACCAGATACACCTGCGCTCGGTACTCGCTTTCCGACCAAACTGCACTATTCCTAAGAACTCGTTCACACAGTTCCGTTCCAGTTCGTAATTTTGACAACAACAGGGTATAATGACTATATATGTTTGTTGATAGTGTCAGTGTTTCAATTGAAGCGGGCAAGGGCGGCGATGGCTACGTCAGTTTTAGGCAGGAAAAATTTATTGACCGTGGCGGCCCAGATGGTGGTGACGGCGGCAACGGCGGCAGTGTAGTCCTAGCGGCTAGCCGTAATCAAAATACTTTGGCCAAATTCCGTTTTCAAAAGCAGCTCAAAGCCGAAGAAGGTAAGCCCGGCGATCAGCGCCGTATGCACGGTCGCGCCGGCAAAGACATAATTGTCGATGTGCCAGTTGGTACTGTGGTGTTAGACGAAGATGGAGTTGAGCTGGCCGATTTAAAAGAAGACGGCCAGACCCACATTGTGGCTAGTGGGGGCAAAGGCGGCTTTGGTAACGCTCACTTTGTAAGTTCAGTACGCCAGGCGCCAAAAGTCGCCGAAAAGGGCGAAATGGGCGACAAATTAATGGCCGTGCTGGAACTACGCATGATTGCCGATGTTGGCCTGGTTGGGCTGCCAAATGCTGGTAAATCAACGCTTTTAAGCGTTATTAGCAACGCCAAACCAGAAATCGCCAATTATCCATTTACCACCCTAACTCCTAATCTGGGAGTAGTTGATGTTGATGAAGGCACCAGCCTGCTATTTGCCGATATTCCTGGACTTATAGAGGGCGCCAGCGAAGGCAAGGGCCTAGGCGATGAGTTCTTACGCCATGTTGAGCGCACCAAGGTGTTAATTCATCTAATTGACGCTTATCAGGACGATATCGCCGCCGCTTATAAAACTATCCAGACCGAGCTTAAAGATTATAAAACTGACCTGACTAAAAAGCCGCAAATTGTGGTGCTAACCAAAATCGAGGGCCTAGATGCCGAAATGGTAGCTGATAGGCTTAGTGAAATTCAAAAGTTAGTACCCGCCAAAACTCCGCTGATGGCAATTTCGGCCCAGAGCGGGCAGGGCGTCAAAGAGCTTTTGTATGAAGTTAAAGATATTGTTCTGGCCGAAAGAGAGCGGGTAATTCCAGAAGAAGCCGAAGCCGCTATTCCAACCTATATGATCGATCCAAAGCAAATTCCATGGCGCGTCACCAAACAAGAAGACGATTTCTTAGTAACTGGCCACCGTATCGAAAAATTCGCCGCCCGCAGTGATCTAGATGATGAACACGGTGCCCGCCGCTTGCGCGACATTATGAAAAAAATGGGCATCATGCGCGAGTTGGAACGCCAAGGCATAATACCTGGTCAAAAAATAATTATAGGCAAATACGGCGACATTGAGTATTAACAATTACAGATGCCGTTAGACTTATTGTGTTAAACTGGCACCACAATGGGAGCCAGTTTTTATTTTTATGATCTTGAAACTACGGGGGTAAATCCACGCAGTGGGCGGATTATGCAGTTTGGTGGCCAGCGCGTGGACATGAATCTAAAACCCATTGGCGAACCAGATAATATTTTAGTGAAATTGAGTGATGAAATTCTGCCCGATCCAGACGCCATTATGATTACAGGCATTACTCCGCAAGCAACACGTGCCGATGGCATTACCGAGGCCGAGTTTTTGAAGTATTTTGTAAATGAAATTTGCCAGCCAGATACAATTTTTGTGGGCTTTAACAATATCCGGTTTGATGATGAATTTATTCGCCATAGCCTATACCGTAATTTTTATGATGCCTACGAGTGGGCCTGGCAAGACAAGCGCAGCCGTTGGGATTTGCTGGATGTGGTGCGCATGACCAGGGCGCTACGGCCAGAAAATATCAAATGGCCGGTGGGTACTGATGGCAAAGCTAGCAATCGGTTAACATTGCTAACCAGTATGAACGGGCTAGATCATGCTAACGCTCATGACGCGTTGAGTGATGTGCAGGCCACTATTTCTCTGGCGCGTTTACTTCGTAATAAGCAAACTAAACTTTTTGATTATTTACTGGAATATCGCGACAAGAAAAAAGTGCAAAGCCTAGTCTTAAAAAACCAGCCTTTTATCTATACCAGCGGCAAATATCCTAGTAAATATGAGAAAACAACCGTTGTAGTTAATCTAGGTGATCACCCAGGTAAGCAAGGTGTCTTGGTTTACGATTTACGCCGCAACCCTGATTTCTTAAAGGATCTAACGGCTGAAGAAATCGCCAAAATCTGGCAGGTTCGTGAAGAAGACGAAACCAAGCGTTTCCCTATCAAGACTTTGCAGTTTAACCGCTGTCCGGCCGTTGCTCCGCTAGGTGTAATGGATAAAAAAAGTTGTGAACGGCTAGAACTTAGCCTAGAAACAATCGAGGAGAACAGAAAAAAGTTAACCAAAATTACAGATTTAAGGCCCAAACTCCTAAAAGCTCTGGAAATTATGGATAAACATCGTCAAGCGGCCTTTTTGGTGGATGAAAAAGATGTAGATAACCAGCTTTACGATGGCTTCTTTGAGGACGGTGATAAAACCGCTATGAGCGTTGTCCGGGCCGCTGGCTACGATGAAATAGGCTCGGTTGATCTGACATTTAAGGACGACCGTCTAAATAAGCTGTTCCCGCTTTATAAAGCCAGAAATTTTCCTGCAAGTTTAACTCCAGAAGAAAGAGAAGCGTGGGAAAAGTTCCGCTACAACAGGTTACTTAGTGGCGGCGAACGTAGTCAGCTGAGCCTTTACTTCACCAGATTAGGTGAACTGGCCGAGCGCAAGGGCTTAACCAGTAGTCAACAGTACTTGCTTGAAGAACTTCAATTGTATGGCGAAAGTATCATGCCAGAACCATTCGAAGAATAGGACAAAAAAACAACGTGAAACTGAAAGCTTTTTGACCTCTCGTATAAGGCTAGGAAAGGTGGATAACCAATGTACAAAACACAACGAAATAACATAAGCAGCTTGACAAGCTAACAGATACATATATAGTTGCTTTTGTAGTATTTTTTAACAACAAAAAGCTCTTCAAAATTAAAGGGGTAAAAATAAAAATGAAAACCAATAAGCTAATTGGGCTTAGCTCAGCGTTTATTACGAGCCTAACAGCACTATTTTTTGTGGCAGCGCCGCACGCTTTTGCGGCCACCAGAACTTGGACAGGCAGCGGATCCGACAATAACTTTACTACTGCTGCAAACTGGGGTGGTACCGCGCCAGTCGATGGTGATGACCTAATTTTTCCGGCAAACGTTACTAAATTGACTGCCAATAATGATAATACAGTCGGAACATCTTTCAATAGCATAACTTTTAACGGTACTGCCACGCAGGCAAGTAATTACACTATTAGCGGAAACGCTTTTCTAGTTGTGGCTGGTATTACAAATAGTATGACTGGTTCTTTCCTAAAATCTCAGACTATCAGTGCGAATACAATTTTGGGGGGTAGTCAATCCTTTACTGCTGCTAGCTCGGCAAGTTTGACTTTTACCGCCGCGCTAAACCTCTCCACTTTTAATCTTAATTTTGTAGCTGATGCTTTCAGCCAAATCACTGGCGTAATAAGTGGGTCGGGAACTTTAACAAAAAGTGGAAGTAGCAGCCTTGGCCTTAGTGGTGATAATGGATCTTACCCCGGTGCAATTGTTGTTAGCACAGGAGGTTTAGATATTTACAATGCTAATTCACTTGGTTCGCCAGTTGCCGGCACAACGGTTGCCTCAGGTGCCAATCTGTTTGTGGATTACGCATCAACAGATGTTTCTCTCGCTGAGCCACTTACATTAAGCGGTGACGGCACAAACCCAGCTATTTACTTCGCTTCAAATGCCGATAGTATAACGAATATAACTTACACCTTTTCTGGGGCGGTGACCTTAAATACAGACGTCATTTTTAATGGCAACTACGCAAATCTTAAACTAACTGGCACCATTACCGACAATGGCCACAAATTTACGGTTGTTGATGGTACGACCGGTAATCTGATTTTGCCGAGCGGAACAATAAAGCCTGCACTTAAAACGACCACCTATTCTGCCGATAGCTCTTCCACCTTTATAGGTGTAACTGGCAATCAATTAGCGGTTGTTGATGGAAACTACGGTACTGTTGATGTAGATAACGGTACTTTGGAAGGAACAGGAACCGTAAACAAGCTCGTAGTTAGCAGGTCCGGTATAGTTGCTCCAGGACACAGCCCTGGAAAATTGACCGTGGTTACAACTTTAGAAATGGATGACACAGCCGTATTGAACGAGGAACTCCAAACTAAAGATACTTACGACCAGATCAAAGTTGGCGACGCAAGTATTACTACCGGTCACGCCGTAGTACTAGGTACGCCAGATAACCCATCTACTCCAACCACTGTAACCGGTAACCCAGTCCTAAACGTTTCTATCTACCAGACTGGTACAATCAACAAAACAGATACCTTTACCATCATCGACAACCTAAGCACGACCGATGTGCTTGGTACATTCAAAGACCTGCCAGAAGGCGCTACGTTCGCTCTTAACGGTGGCGTTATGAAGATCACCTATAAAGGTGGCGATGGTAACGATGTTGTCCTAAGCGTAGTAACAGTTCCAACTGTCGCTAACACCGGTTTCATGCTGACCATGTCCAACCCATTCGTAATTGCTGCTGCAACAGCTATGCTGGCCGGTGGAGCATACGTGCTTAGTCGCCGCTATGCACACGCTAAAGTCAGCAAATAGTTCAAGCTAGTTCTTAAAAATTCAAAAAAACCAAAATTTTAAAAACAAAACTATGTCGAATCCAGCCGCAGGGCACTCCTTTAGCCTTAACTATTTAAACGAACAGCAGCGCTTCCACCGAGTGGAGGCGCCTGTTCGTGCTGTTCCACAGAAGCAGGTCTTTATAGGCGATGTAGCACCGGTTTCGGCCAGACGATTACTAAATGATGCTGCAGTACCAAAATCAGGTGGGCCTACTCGTATCATGCCGATTGCCAGCATTAGGCCAGCTGCGTCTGTAGCACCAATAGCACAGGACATCCAAGTTAACCCTGCTGTACAGGAAACAGTTTTTGAGCAACAATTCGAAGAAACAGCATCAATACCTAAAAAACGTAGGTTGCTAAAGATTCTGCCGATTGCTACTGCTGGGCTGGCTGTTTTAACAGGCTTAAGTATTCTGGGGCTTAGTTTGCATCAAAATCATCAAGGAGCGGTTCAGGTAGCGGCAATTGCTGCCAAAGCAGCAAGTAGTCCAGCTGCTGAAGCTCCACCTAGCGAGACGCCTGTAACGGCTCAAAAGAGGGGAAGTTATAAAGTAGCTGCCGACATGCCGCGGCTTTTAACAATCCCCAGCATTCATGTTAACGCTCGAATTATGTCGCTCGGTATTTTAGGCTCTGGTGCACTAGACACTCCGCGTAACACCAACGATACTGGCTGGTATAACGGCAGTAGCAAACCTGGCGAAGGCGGAGCAGCCCTAATAGTTGGCCATGTTTCGGGCCCTACAAATGTTGGAGTTTTTTATAACTTAAAGAAGTTAGCTAATGGTGACACGATTACGGTAGAACGCGGGGATGGTTCCAAGGTAGATTATCGGGTCGTAAAAATGAAAGAAGTTGCCTCTCAAGATGTAAACATGAACGAAATGCTTTTGCCTGTAACAGAGGGCAAGGGTGGACTCAATCTAATTACTTGTGCTGGCAAATATTCGACCAAAGACCAAACCTTTAACGACCGTGAGCTCGTCTTTGCCGAAAAAATTTAGGCTGGGTAGATAGAAACTGAAAAGCAAATAATTCCATCTGCTCTTTAGCATGCTGTAATAACCTGCGCATAAATACAATAAGCAAAATTACAAAACATAAGCTAGCAATAGCAGCCAGTAACTGATAAAAGGTTATTTGCGAATGTGTGCCGGGAATTATTCCCAGAACAATAAAGTTTAGCATTTGACGCCACCTGTTTATTCATTCGAATAATAGAACTTAGTGGCATTAAATGCAATAAGATTTTATAATCGCTTATGCTTTTGCTTTTTTACGGTTGCAATAAGCCTGTCAACGCGCTCTCTATTTACCAAAAAAATAGCAATACTAAAGAAAATAGCTGCCAAACATAAAGAGGCCAAAATGCGACTCTCTACCGTAAATAACAGATATATTGCCCCTGCAGCAATTAGGAACGAACCAATATCATAGGCGTAGTGAGCCCATTCCCAGTCAGGAAAGAAGAACTTTTTAATAGCCTTTGAGTTGCTTCGGGCTTTTTCAAGCGTGCGCTTAGCCCAGTCGTGATTAATTGCCAGAAGTGTTAAACCGGCCAAAAAAAGTGGTATTCCACCAGGGCCCGGTAGCCACCCAAATAAGATAACGCCCACAAAACAAAGGCCAGCCAAACTATCGATCAGGACAATTTTGCTAAAGCGCTTTATTTCCCGCATGGTTTAAGTATAACAGGCAGATAACGTGCGGGGGTTTTGGCTTAGTATCTTTGGAGGTACTAAATATGCTCCAAGTGAAGCCGGGATATGGTCCGATGAGACCAGGCCTATTAAGTAATTATAGGCTCAGCGGCCATATCACCGTGCGCGAACGGTATCTCCAAAGGTACTAAGCCAAAACCCTAGTTATAAGGCCTTACACTCTGGAAAATTTCCTCATTTTGTGCTAGACTTATCCGGCTTATGGAGAACTCATCTTACCTATTACCTCCAGCCTCAGCATTTTCTGATGGCACTGCCCGAGCGTTTTGCTCGTCGTCATACGTCTATGTATCCCTCCTCACAAGAACGCCCAGGCAGTACTCACCAGAAAACGCCTCACTTAACATAGGTAATAGGTAAGATGAGTTCTGATTTTATTACCGTAAAAGGGGCGCGGGAGCATAACCTCAAGAACATTGATCTTGAGATTCCTCGCAATAAATTGGTAGTTATTACCGGGCTTAGTGGCTCCGGTAAATCTTCTTTGGCTTTTGACACAATCTACGCCGAAGGTCAGCGCCGCTATGTTGAATCGCTTAGCTCATACGCCCGCCAGTTCCTGGGGATTATGGAAAAGCCAGATGTAGACCAAATCGATGGTCTTAGCCCGGCGATTTCGATTGATCAAAAATCCACTAGCCGTAACCCACGCAGTACCGTCGCTACTGTTACTGAAATTTATGATTATTTACGTCTTTTATTCGCGCGAATCGGTATTCCACACTGTCCAGTTTGTGGTAAGCCGGTAGCGCGCCAAACCACCCAAAATATTATCGATCAAATCACCAAACTGCCAGATTCGGCCAAATTAATGGTGCTGGCACCAGTGGTTATAGACAAGAAGGGTGCCTTTGAGCATATACCAGAACAGTTTATGCGGCTTGGTTTTGCCCGTGCTAGGGTAGACGGCGTTGTTTATAGTTTGGATGAATTCCCGGATTTGGATAAAAACTACAAACACACCATAGAAATCGTGGTCGATCGCTTAGTTAATGACGAAGCCAGCCGTAGCCGTTTGGCGCAAAGTGTTGAAGCAGCCTTGGATTTGGCAGAAGGCAAGCTTAAAGTTCATCACGCCGACACCAACGAAGATAGTATTTATTCGCTCCAGTACGCCTGCATTGATCATCCGGATGTTTCAATCCCAGATCTTGAACCGCGCACCTTTAGCTTTAACAGCCCGCACGGCGCCTGCCCGGTTTGTACTGGTCTTGGCAACCGGTTAGAAGTTGACCCCGACTTGGTGATTCCTAACGGTCGTTTATCTATCGCCGAGGGCGCTATTAGACCATTTAACCGGATTAATATCGATGCCTGGTATATGAAAAAAATGCAGGCCGTGGCCGATGCCTATGGTTTTAGCTTGCATGTTCCAACCGCCGAACTTAAGCCGGAACACTTACAAATTTTGATGTATGGAACCGGCGAGCAGACCTACCGCGTAAGTCTAGGTGTTGGCCGCAGCTTCATGACTACTTACGAAGGCGTTATTCCAAACCTGGAACGCCGGCACAAAGAAACTGAGAGTGATTTTATTCGCCGTGATATCGAGCGTTTTATGCAAGAACGGCCGTGCGCGGTTTGTAAAGGCCGCCGTCTTAAGCCTGAAGTTTTGGCAGTCACGGTTGCTAAAAAATCAATTATGGATATTTGTGAATATTCAATTGACGATGCCATTTTATTCTTCAAAGATGTTAAATTAACAGATAAAGAAAAGCACATTGCCGAGCAAATCTGCAAAGAAATTAACGCCCGCCTGAAGTTTATGCAAGATGTTGGCCTAAACTACCTAAACTTGGCCCGTAGCGCCGTAAGTTTAAGCGGCGGCGAAGCTCAGCGAATTCGTTTGGCCACGCAAATTGGCTCTGGGTTAATGGGTGTGCTTTACGTTTTAGACGAACCTTCGATTGGCTTGCATCAACGCGACAACGAAAGACTAATTAGAACTCTTAAGCACTTACGCGATCTTGGCAACAGTGTAATTGTGGTTGAACACGATGAAGAAACCATAAAAACCGCCGACTTTTTAGTAGACATCGGCCCGGGCGCTGGTGTGCACGGCGGTATAATTGTGGCTACCGGTCTACCAAGCGAAGTAGCCAAAGTTAAAGACAGTATAACCGGCGCTTTCCT
>Ga0163163_10001536_pt1 | contig 19438 bp, 19 predicted proteins | sample S65metaG_FD_119766 | JGI IMG/M metagenome (GOLD analysis project Ga0163163, IMG submission 119766) | Switchgrass rhizosphere microbial communities from Kellogg Biological Station, Michigan, USA - S6-5 metaG | ecosystem: Host-associated > Plants > Roots > Rhizosphere > Soil | place: USA... | reverse complement strand
GGCGAGTTTGACGTTCCAGCCGTGCGCATGCGCGTCGGCAATGGTCGTCGCGACCTCGGCCTGCGCTTCCTTCCAGCGCTTGAGCTTGACGAGAGCGTGGACGGTGTCGAGCTTGGATACGAACGCGCTGTACAGGCGACCGCTGCGCATTTCCGCCGCCCAACCTTCACGCAGCAAATCCAGCGCTTCGGTTGCGCGGCCAAGCTCTACGTAGCAACGTGCCAGGTTCGCCCCGATCGTACTTGCAAAACCTGCGTCGCCGTCGTCCAGGAACAGGTCGCGTGCTTCCCTGAACAACGCTGCGGCATGTTCGAAATCACCGATCGACCTGCGCGCGTGCCCTTCCAGATTCAACGCGCGTCCGGTTTCGAATTTGTCACCGAACGTGCGCCAGGCGCTGCTCGACCGTTCGCAATAAGGCAAACCCGCGCGCGGATTGCCGACCATGGTGAAGTCGTCACACAATTCCAGCGCCGCGATCGCCCGGATTTTCGGGTCGGCATTGTCCTGGATACGCGATGCGGCACGCATCGTTTCGCTCCAGCCCTTTTCGGTATCGCCTTGCTGATACAGCCGCTCCGCGCGCAACAGGCCGGCGTACGCGAGCGCAAGTTCATCCTTGCGCGCAGCGCCGAGACTTTCCAGGCGCAGCGCCATTTCCGCGAGGGCCGCTTCTTCGCCCTCGCGCAAAGCTGCATTGCCGAGCCAGTAGAGCACTTCGCGTTCGTCGTCGGCGCGACCGTCGAGCTTGTGCCCATCCAGAATTTGGCGCCCCGCCGCAATCGCGGCGGAAGGATCGTTGACTGACTGGCCGCGCAACGAGGCAAGATCGCCCGGCACTCGTGCCACGACGAGTGGCGAGAACGACAAGACCGCAACGACAACCCAGCGCCTCAACGCGAGCCCCCTGCTCCGGATGCCAGGTGGATTCTACGCGCAAATTCGGCGCAGTCTTGCAAGGAAATGTACTCGCCAAGTCATTTCCGCAGCGTGAGCGCGCAAGTCTTTGATTGGATTGGGCCCGTAACGTGCGCCGCGGCACAATCGAAGCGCTGTGTCGTGGGCCTCGGCGAATCCGCGCTCTCACCGAGCGCACTTTCGATACCTGTCCTGGCCGTTGCGATCGTGCTGGCGCAACGCCCTGCGTATTCGCGTTTTTCGTATTGATCCGTCAAGCGGCAACCCACCATGCGCTTTATCAGACAGTTGCTCCGCTTCGGCATCCTTGCCTGCTGCACATCGGTCGAACTGACTGATGCGACGGAGTCGCTGCATGCATTCGCCACATCCACCACAGGGACGGGTGTCATGGGCAGTTGGGCCGAGGTGGCGGACACGGATCTCACGGGTCTCGCCGCCGCCGATGGAATTTGTCGCGCACGCGCGACCGCCGCGAACCTAGTCGATCCTGACACCTATGCGGCGTGGCTGTCGGATCGCGACAACGACGCGTATTGCCGCGTTTTCGGCCTGTCCGGGAAAAAAGCGGATCGCTGCGGCCTGGCATCGCTGCCGATCGGCGCCGGACCGTGGCTACGCCTTGATGAAACGCCATTCGCCGATACGATCGAAAATGCGCTCGACGCCAACGTCGTCTATTCACCGTTGAATGTCGATGAAACCGGAAACTACTTTTTCACGCCGGCCGAATCGTTTACGGCAACCGACCGTGACGGAACCTTCATCACGAAATTCGACAACAATCCGGATTGCGAACGCTGGTCCGCCATACCTGCGCCGACGTTGGGTTCTACGCCGGCATTGGGCTCCAACCTTTCCTCGAGTGGCGACTGGACCTTCGACGCGCACGGGGCTTCATGCAGCACTCGTCAGCACTTGATCTGCATGCAGAAAGGTTCCGGAGCCGCGTTGCAGCGCCATGCGCAATCCGGCCATCGCGAAGCATTCGTGACCAGCGCGGACGTAACCGGCGATCTCGATGGCCTCGACGGGACTGACGCGGTTTGCCAATCGCTGGCGGCGGCGGCGAATCTGCATCAACCGGAGTCGTTCAAGGCCCTCGTCGCTTCAGCGACGTTCGGCTTGGGCGTGACCGATCGCTTCCAGTACGATGGCCCCTGGTATCGGCGCGACGGGTTGCTGTTCGCGCACGACAAAGCCGAGTTGATCGGTGGCGCGGTGACCTTGCCACTCAACGTCACCGAGACCGGCACCTACCTCGACATTTCGGTAGCGCTGACCGGTGCACTCAGAGATGGCAGCCCCTCGGGTTTCGATTGCAACGGATGGGCGGGCGGCGCAGACGCGCGCGCGACCGGAGCGCTCGTGAATTCGATTGCCTTCTTCGCCAACAGCCATGAATGGCTGAGTCCGGCCAATGTATCCTGCACGATCACGCAGCCCGGCGACTGGCCGAGGAAATTGTTCTGCCTATCGGATTCCGACGTCATTTTTCACGACGAGTTCGTGGCGCCTGCGGCATCGCTGTGACAGACGATTTGCGCTTCGGATAAGCAGCTTGCCAGCGGCGACAAGGCCGCGCCGTTTCTTCGCAAGCTGCTGAGTTGAATGGTGGGCCGTGGTGGGATCGAACCACCGACCAATAGATTAAAAGTCTACTGCTCTACCGCTGAGCTAACGGCCCGGATTTTGCGCGGGTCGCGCAGTTTAGCGATAGCGCGTCGGATCGGCAACGCCGGCGTCCGCAAACCCCTGCGCGCGCAGGCGGCAGGCATCGCAGCGCCCGCAAGCGCGGCCGTCCGCGTCGGCCTGATAGCACGACACGGTTGCGGCAAAATCGACGCCAAGACGCACGCCTTCGCGCACGATGTCGGCCTTGCTCAGGCGGATCAGCGGGGCGTGCACACGCAATGCGTTGCCTTCGACGCCGGCCTTGGTCGCCAGGTTGGCAAGCCGCTCGAATTCTGCGATGAATTCGGGCCGGCAGTCCGGGTAGCCGGAATAGTCCACCGCGTTGACGCCGCAGAAGATGTCGCTCGCCGCGAGCACTTCGGCCCAACCCAGCGCGACAGCCAGCATGATCGTGTTGCGCGCCGGTACATAAGTGACCGGAATGCCGGCGCCACCGGCTTCCGGCACCGCGATGTCGGACGTCAACGCCGAGCCGCCGATGCTGCGTAGGTCCGCATGCACGACTTTATGCTCCACCGCGCCCAACTGCAGCGCTACGCGTTCCGCCGCGGCGAGTTCCGACGCGTGCCGCTGGCCATAATCGACGCTGAGCGCGTGGCAGGCGAACCCCTGCTCGCGCGCAAGCGCCAGCGTCACGGCTGAATCCATGCCGCCGGAAACGAGGATGACTGCACGCAGCGACGGATTGTGCGGTCCTACTCTAGGTTCAGCGTGCATCATCTAACGCCCCGGTTCCTCGCCCCATAGATACTTGTGCAACTGCACCTGCATGCGTACCGGCAGACGATCGGCGAGTATCCACTCGGCCAGGTCGCGCGGTGCGAGCTTGCCGTACACCGGCGAGAACAGGACATCGCAACGCTGCGCCAGCGCGCGCTCGTCGAGCACGGTCCGCGCCCAGTCGTAGTCGGCGCGGTCCGCGAGCACGAACTTGATCTGATCGTGGCTCGTCAGCGCGTCGAGATTGCTCCACAGATTGCGGTCCGCTTCGCCGGAACCCGGCGCCTTGAGGTCCATCACCTTCGCGACGCGCGGATCGACGTCGCCGACATCGAGCGCACCGGAGGTTTCCAGCGATACGTCGTAACCCGCATCGCACAAGGTGCGCAGCAAGTCGAGGCAGCGCTTCTGCGCGAGGGGCTCGCCGCCGGTGACGCAAACGTGGCGCGTTTTGTACTGTGCCACTTCCTGCACGATGTCGACGATCTCGCGCCACTGCCCGCCATGAAACGCGTATTCGGTGTCGCACCAGACACAGCGTAGCGGGCAGCCGGTCAGGCGCACGAACACGGTAGGCCGGCCGACATCGCGCGCCTCGCCTTGCAGCGAGTGGAAAATCTCGGTGATACGCAAACGCGCCGCGTGCAGCGCGGAGTCTTCGGACATGACGACCAAGGCGCCCGTGCGGGCGCCCCTCAATGCTGGGCTTCGAGTTTCAGCGCCCGCAGCCGACCCTGCGCCAGGTTCGCGACCGTGGTATTCGGATATTGCTGCAGCACCTGATTCAACGTGGCCTCGGCTTGTGCCCACTGCTTCTGCTCATATTGACAATAGCCGATCTTGAGCAGCGCATCTGGCGCCTTCTGGCTGTTCGGATACTGTGCGAGCAGTTTGCGGAACGTGTCCTGCGAGATCGGATAGTTCTGCGTGACGTAATACGACTCGCCGAGCCAGTAATACGCATTCGGCGTCAGATCGTCGCTCGGATGCTGTTCGATGAATGTCTGGAAGCGACGTGCGGACTCGGCGTAGCGGCCGTCCTTGAGGGCGCTGAAAGCCGCATCGTAAGCGCTCTTGGCATCCTCCGGCGCTGTCGCAGCTGGCGGCGCAACGTTCGCCGCGCCGGGGCCACCTGTGGGTGGCGGATTTTGCGACGGCGCAGCCTCGGCAGGCTGGCCGGGATTGCCGAGCTGGATATCTTGCATGGCGCCGCTGCCGGCGTTGCCCGCGGCAGGCGCAGCCGGCGCCGCAGGATTGCGGCCTTCCAGGCGCCCAATGCGCGAGTCCAGATCGATGTACTGCTCCTTGCTGCGGCTCTTCATTTCATCGAGCTGATGGCGCAGTTCCTCGACCTGACCCTGCAGCTGTTGCACCTGCGCCTGCAGTGCGTTGATCTGGTTGACCAATTCGATGTTGCCCTGCGGATTGCCGTGGGCCTGCTGCTCGAGCTTGTCCACGCGCTCGGCCAAGCTGAGGCGCTGTGCATGAGCGGGTGACGTCAAGACGGCAATCAGCAGAATCGCGATCACCTGGATCCAGCGGATATTTGTGCGCATTGAAATTTCCGGAGTTTGAAAAGACAAAGGGCCGAGCGGCTTTGCAGCCTTCGGCCCTCAGCCCCTAACCTTGCTTCACTATTGCTTCGCGGTGTAGACGATCTCGACGCGGCGGTTCTTGCCCCAGCACGGCTCACCGTGCTCCTTGCACACCGGCCGCTCTTCGCCATAGCTGACGACGTTGAGCTGGCTGGACGAGGCGCCGGCCGCACCGACTGCGCTCGACACCGCGTTGCCGCGGCGCTCGCCGAGACCGAGGTTGTATTCGCGCGTGCCGCGCTCGTCGGCATTGCCTTCAAGCGTCACGCGCGCGCCCGGGAACTGACGCAGGTAAGCGGCGTGGCAGGCGATCTGGGCCTGGAATTCCGGCTTGATCTCGCTCTTGTCGAAGTCGAAGTAAACGACGCGCTGGCGCAGGCAGGAATCGGTATCCAGGCTGTCGACGGTGTACTTGCCACCGCGATCCTGCGTCTGCGTCTGCGTTTGATCGGTCGAGCTCTGCGTTTGGGGTTTGGGTTTGTTGCTGGAGCAGGCGACCAAGGTCGCGCTCGCCACAGCGGCTGTCAGGAGAATGCGAATCGGGAGTTTCATTTTGTTGGCCTCATGCTCAGTTATTCGGAATTTCAACGCATCCGCTGTGTCCGCGGAATTTTCTTACTGTCCACGCTGGCGAAACGGCGACCAAGCCGGTTCGCGTACGTCGCCGTCGGCCAGAACGAGGCGCTGCCGCACCCTGCCGTCCGCCGATACGGCGTAAAGCACGCCGCGCGAGCCTTCCGTCGCGGCATACAAAATCATGCTTCCATTCGGGGCGTAGCTCGGCGACTCATCGAGATTGCCGACGGAGACCGCCTTGCTTTCGCCAGTAGTACGGTCCAGAACCGCAATACGATACACATTTCCGGCGCCTTGCGCCATAGCTATGTGCTTGCCGTCATAGGAAATTGTGCCTCTGGCGTTGTATTCACCCGAGAAAGTGACCCGGGTTGCATCGCCGCCTCCCGCCGAGACTTGATACAGCTGGGGCTTGCCCGAGCGGTCGGACGTGAAAACGATGCTTTGTCCATCCGGCATCCAGGTCGGTTCAGTGTCGATCGCGAAATGCTTGGTGAGCTGGACTTTCTGGTCGCGGGCAGCCAGATTCATCACGTAGATATCTGGATTGCCCCCGTAGGAAAGGGTCAGGGCCAGCTTGGACCCATCCGGCGAAAACGCCGGGGCGCCGTTGATGCCTTTTGCGCTGGACACGACTTCGCGCGATCCGGTGGCGATTTCCTGGATGTAGATCGAGGAATTGCCGCGCTCGAACGACACATAAGCCAGCTTGCGGCTGTCCGGTGACCAGGATGGCGACAGCAGCGGTTCGCGCGAGCGCACGACCGTCTGCGGATTGACGCCGTCCGAATCGGCCACCATCAGCGAATACTGGATGTTGCCGCCGACACCCGTGGAGGTGATGTAGGCGATACGCGTCCAAAACGCGCCACGCACGCCTGTAATCTTCTCGTAGACCAGATCGGCGACCTGGTGCGCGACATCGCGCAGGCCGCTTTTCTGCCCGGTGATCGCCAAGCCGAGCATCTGCTGCTGCTTGGCCACGTCGAACAGTTCGAACTCCACGCGCACGTCGCCGCCCGGGTTTTCGATCTCGCGCCCAACCACGATGTAGGCCTGCTTGAGCAGGTTCCAGGTCGGGAACTTGATGTCCTTGCCGCGCGTCGGCGATTCGACGATGTCCTTGCGGTCCAGCGCTTTGAACTGGCCGCAGCGGTTCAAGTCGCCGCTGACGACGCCCGCGACGTCCGTGTCCGGGGGCAGCGTGGCGCCTTCGAAGCCGAACGGCACCACCGCAACCGGAATCGCGCTCGCGGTACCGTTCTTGATATCGATCGTGGGCACGTCGCTGCTCAAGCCGCCCTGCGCACAGGCCGCGCCGGCGGTGAGTAGAAGAATCGGAGCGAAGATTTTCGCGATGCTCATGGTTGTTTTCCGTCTATCCGTCGTAGCTGAAATTGAAATTGATGTCGCGCTGGAACACTTTCTCGTAACCCTTGTACGGCAGCGGCGCCGCGCGCTTGACTGCCTGTTCGATCGAATTGCGCGTCTGCGGATCGGCGTTGCACGGCGTACCGATCTGCACGCCGATTACGTCCCCGCCCGGAATCTGCGCGATCCGCAACATGCAACGCAGACCCGGCTGCGTATTATCCGGACGCAGCCAATTTTGTGTCACCGCATTCTGAATGGCAGCGAAATACTCGGCCGCCAGACTGGTGTCGGTACCCGCAGCGCCGGTTTTCGCTTCCGAAGCTTCGGGCACCTGCGGCGTTTCCGGCGCCGGTTTTTTCTGCAAATCCTTCAACTGCGCGAGTTTCTCGCGCTCAAGTTTCAATTTGCGGTCGGCCGCTTCGCGTTGGCGCTTGATCTCTTCGAATTTCTTCAGGTTTTCGCGTTCCTGCTGCTCGAGCAGCACTTGTTCCTGGCGCTGCTTCTCCTCCTGCGCGCGCTTTTCCTGCTCGGCCTTCTGCTGCGCCATTTCTGCGACCTTCTCGCGCTCGATCTGGTCGTTGCGCGTCGGTGCCGGCGGTTCGGGCGGTTTCGGTTCGGGCGGTTTCGGTTCCGGCGGCTTGGGTGCGGGCGGTTGTGGCCGCGGCGCCGCACGCGGTTTCGGTGCAGCGGTTAGGCCGACGAGTTCGGCTTCAATCACCGGGCCGGCAATCGTCGGCTTGGCGGTGGAAGCGGTCCAGAACAAACCCGCAAACAGCAGCGCCACGACGATCAGATGTATCAACGCCGCCAGGAACCATGCGCGCAGCTTGTCGTTGAAGCTCTCCACGGCTAGCGCTTGCTCTCCTGCACCGGCTGGCTCATCAGGCCGACCTTGGGCACGCCGGCCTGCTGCAGCAGTACCATGGCCTGGTAGATCTTGCCGTAGTCGACGCGCTCATCACCGCCGATCATCACCGATACCTGCGGATTCGCGCGCACGAATGCCGACACCTTGCGCACCAGGTTGTCCGCATCGATCGGTTCGCGCTGCGAGCCGCCGAGCGTCAGAAAGAAATTGCCGTCCTTGTCCACGCTGACGAGCACCGGTTCCTTGGGGTCTTGCACCGACTTCGCGTCCGACCTGGGCAGGTGGATATCCACGCCAAGATTGAGCAGCGGCGCAGTCACCATGAAGATGATCAACAACACGAGCATCACGTCGATATACGGCACGACGTTGATCTGGGACATCAGCTTGCGTCGCTTCCTGCGTCCGGTGGTTTGCATGGTTCCGTCTCTAACGTTGCACGGTTCTGCGCGGGGTCAGCCTTCGTCCAAGTGCGCCTGGCGCTGCAGGATCGACGAGAATTCCTCGACGAAAGTTTCGTAGCGCGTGACGATGCGCTCGACCTTGTTCGAATAGCGGTTGTACGCCCACGATGCCGGTATTGCCGCGATCAGGCCCATCGCAGTGGCGATAAGCGCTTCGGAAATGCCCGGCGCGACCATTGCGATCGTGGCTTCCTTGACGTTGGCCAGACCGACGAACGCGACCATGATGCCGGCTACGGTGCCGAGCAGGCCGACATACGGGCTGATCGAGCCGACGTTGGCGAGGAATTCCAGATTCTGTTCGAGCCGATCCAGTTCACGCGTGAGCGCCACGCGCATGCCGCGCTGCGCGCCTTCGAGAATCGTGCGCTGATCCATCTGCCCGCGGCGCTGCCGCAGGCGCGCGAATTCGCGGAAGCCCGCCTCGAAGATGCTTTCGATGCCGTTGACGCGCTCGCCATTCGCGGTGACTTCGCGGAACAGCGCCGCCAGATCGGCGCCCGACCAGAAGCGCTCTTCGAAATTGTCGGCGCCGGACATCGCGCGGTTGAGCACGGTCATCTTGCGGAAGATGATGACCCACGAAAGGAACGAAAACACGATCAACACCGCCATGACGACCTTGACAAACAGGCTGGCGTTAAGTGCGAGTTCCAGAAAATTGATACCACCGCTGTTCATGCGTGGTTGCTCTCCGTAAGCAGGAAATCGGGAATACGAACCGGCTTGTAGCTGGCCGCATCGATGCACGCGGCGCGCACCTGCGCCTCGACCAGCAAAGCGCCGTCCGCGCGGCGGAGTATACATTGCGTGAAGATCAAGGAAGCCGAACGCCGCGTGAATGTCGTCACACAAACGTCCAGTTCGTCGTCGAGCCGCGCCGGCGCGACGAAGCGCAGGTTCATGTCCGCGACGACAAACAGAATTCCGCGTTCCGCGCGCAATCCCTGTTGCGCAACTCCGCGCGCGCGCAACCACTCGCTGCGCGCGCGTTCGAGAAAACGCACATAGCTGGCGTGGTACACGACGCCGCCGGCGTCGGTGTCTTCCCAGTAGACGCGGACTGGAAATGCAAATTGATTGGAGGGTGGCGAGTGGGGAGTGGGAAAAGCGGGCGACGCTGACCTCACGTCTGCTCTCCCGCTTCCGGCTTCCCGCTGCCGACTTCCGTTTGTTCGAAAAGATCCTCCGGTGCCGGCGCGCGACGCGGCGCCTTGAGCCCGAGGTGGCGATACGCCTTACCCGTCACCATGCGCCCGCGCGCCGTGCGCATCAGAAACCCCTGCTGGATCAGGAATGGTTCGAGCACATCCTCGATCGTGCCGCGTTCCTCCGACAGTGCCGCCGCGAGCGAATCCACGCCGACCGGACCACCATCGAAATGTTCGATGATGATCGACAGCAAGCGCCGGTCGAGCGCATCGAAGCCTTCCGCGTCGACGTTGAGCATCTTCATTGCCGCGATCGCGACGTCGCGCGTGATCGTGCCGTCGGCTTTGATCTGCGCATAGTCGCGCACACGCCGCAGCAGGCGGTTGGCGATGCGCGGCGTACCGCGTGAGCGGTTGGCAATTTCCGCGGCGCCATCGTCGGCGCAGGCAATGCCGAGGATTTTCGCCGAACGCCGCACGATCGCCCCGAGCTCACCCGGCGTGTAGAACTCCAGGCGCTGCACGATGCCGAAGCGATCGCGCAGCGGACTCGTGAGCAGGCCCGCGCGCGTGGTCGCGCCGATCAGCGTGAACGGCTGCAGATCGAGCTTGATCGAACGCGCAGCCGGGCCTTCGCCGATCATGATATCGATCTGGCGATCTTCCATCGCCGGATAGAGGATCTCCTCGACTACCGGCGACAGACGATGGATCTCGTCGACGAACAGCACGTCGCGCGGCTGCAGGTTCGTCAGCAGGGCGGCGAGATCGCCGGCGCGCTCGATCACCGGACCGGACGTGCTGCGCAGGTTCACACCGAGTTCGTTCGCGATCACGTGCGCCAACGTGGTCTTGCCCAGGCCCGGCGGGCCGAAGATCAGCACATGGTCGAGTGCCTCGCCGCGGCGCTTGGCCGCCTCGATATAGATGGCCAATTGCTCGCGCACCGGGCGCTGGCCCAGATATTCGTCGAGCTTGCGCGGGCGGATGCTGGCTTCCAGCGCCTCGTCTTCGCGGGTGGCGGTGGCGGCGATGACGCGGGTGTCGTTCATGCACCGATTATGGCAGAGTCAAATCTCAACCTGTGTGCCGAGTTCGATCAAGCGGTTGCCTGGAATGCGGAAGAACGCCGTCGCGGAACTGGCGTTGCGCACGAGGTACACGAAAATCTTGTCGCGCCACAACGGCATGCCGGGACGGTCGGTCGCGATGATGCTTTCGCGGCTCAGGAAGAACGTCGTGTCCATCATCTCGAAACCAAGCCCCTTGGCCTCGCAGCTCTGCAGTGCCTGCGGAATGTGCGGCTCTTCGGAAAAACCGAAGCGCAGGATCAAGCGGTAGAAGTCGTGGCCGAGTGCGGTGATTTCCGTGCGCTCGCCGTACTGCGCGGTGGGGGCGTCGAGCGTTTCCACGGTGAGCAAGATGTTGCGCTCGTGCAGCACCTTATTGTGCTTGAGGTTGTGCAGCAGCGCGCTCGGCACGCCGTGCATGTTCGCGGTGAGGAAGATCGCCGTGCCCGGTACGCGCAACGGCGGATGCGTGGTGATGCTCTCGACGAAGGGCTCCAGTGCGATACTGCTGGTCTTGAGTTCGCGCAACACGAGGTCGCGACCCTTGCGCCAGGTCGTCATCATGATGAAGGCGAACAGGCCAAGCACGAGCGGGAACCAGCCGCCTTCGGCGATCTTGACGGCGTTCGCGCCGAACAGCGTGGTGTCGATGCTCAAACCGATGACGCCCAAACCGGCCACGATCCAGCGCGGCCAGCCCCACAGGCGGCGCTGCACCACGAGCGCGAGCAGCGAAGTGATCAGCATCGTGCCGGTCACGGCAATGCCGTACGCCGCACCGAGGTTGTCCGACGATCTGAATCCGATCACCGCGGCGATCACGAGCACGAACAGCGCGCGATTGATCCACGGAACGTAGATTTCTCCGTGCATCTGGCGCGAGGTGTGCTTGATTTCCATGCGCGGCGAATAGCCGAGCTGGATCGCTTCGCGCGTCATCGAGAACGCGCCGGTGATCACGGCCTGCGAGGCAATGATTGCCGCGACGGTCGCGAGCACGAGCAGCGGCAGCTGCAATGTAGCGGGCGCGAGCTTGTAGAAGGGATTGTCGACTGCAGCCGGATCGTTGAGCAGCAGCGCGCCCTGGCCGAAATAGTTGAGCACCAGGGCGAACGAAACCAGCCCGAACCAGTCCACACGGATCGGCTTTTTGCCGAAATGCCCCATGTCCGCGTACAGTGCTTCGGCGCCCGTGATCGCCAGCACCACGCCGCCGAGCGCCAGAAATCCGTGGAATCCGTTGTGCAGGAAGAACGCCAGCCCCTCGAACGGATTGAGTGCATACAGCACATGTGGCTGCGTGGCGATCTCCTTGATGCCGAGCACGCCGATCACGACGAACCACACCAGCATGATCGGCCCGAACACCACGCCGACCTTGCCGGTGCCTCGGTTTTGCACCATGAATAAGATCACCATGATCGCGAGCGTGATCGGCACAATGGAATGTTCCAGGTCAGGCGCGATGACTTTCAGACCTTCCACGGCGCCGAGCACGGACATCGCCGGCGTGATTACGCCGTCTCCATAGAACAGAGCGGCGCCAAGCAGACCAAAGATCACTATCCAGCGACGCAGGCGTGCGCTATCGCGCGCACCGCTCATTGCGAGCGCCATCAGGGCTATGATGCCGCCCTCGCCGCGATTGTCGGCGCGCATTATGAACGTGACGTACTTGAGCGAGACGATCACGGCGAGCAGCCAGAACACGAGCGACAGCACACCCAGGATGTTCGGCTCCGTCACCTCCAGGTTTTCGCCGACAAACGTGCTGTGGATCGTGTACAGCGGGCTCGTGCCGATATCGCCGAACACGACGCCGAGGGCGCCGAGGGCGAGACGGGCAAATGCCTTGCGCGTGTCCGTGGACTGCGTGGAATCCATGCCTGCTCCTTATGTCGGTCAGCGCAAGGCGGCTTTCAAGGCCTTGCGAATGATTGACTCCGCGGTATCGCCGGACTCCGCCGCTTCCCTGACCAGACGCGACACCTCGGCCGGCTTGTAGCCAAGCTGCTGTAGAGCGACGCTCGCTTCGGCCAACGGATCCTTCGGCACCGCGGCGCCGCTGGCACTAGGCAGTGCAAGGGCGATGCCATCGACGCGGTCGCGCAATTCCACGACGATGCGCTCGGCGGTTTTCTTGCCGATGCCGGGAATGCGCGTCAGCGCGGCGATGTCGCCGGTCTGCACCAGGCGCGCGAACTCGTCCGCGGGTACGCCGGACAAAACCGCCAGCGATATCTTGGCACCGATGCCACTGACTTTCTGCAGCGTTCGGAACAGCGTACGTTCCTGTTCGCGCAAGAACCCATAGAGCGCGACCGTGTCCTCTTTTGCCGCGTAGTGCGTGAACAAGGTCACTTCCCGGCCCGTTTCGGGCAGGTCGAACACGGTCGACATCGGCGCTTCGAGCTCGTAGCCAACGCCGCCGACGTCGATCACGAGCCACGGCGGCTGCTTCGAAACGAGGATTCCTTTGAGTCGTCCGATCATCGGCGTCGCCTCCATGCTGTGCGCGGAATACCGATGCGGTTCACGCTCGCGCGCGTATGCGCATGCGTGAGCGCCACTGCGAGCGCGTCGGCCGCATCAGCTTGCATTTTTTGTGGAATGTTGAGCAATACGCCGACCATGTGCTGGATCTGCGCCTTGTCTGCGCCGCCACTGCCGACAACGGCCTGCTTGATTTCCTTCGCCGCATATTCGGTTACCGGCAATCCGCTGTGCACGACGGCGCAAATCGCCGCCCCGCGCGCCTGGCCGAGCTTCAATGCCGAATCCGGATTGCGCGCCATGAACACCTTCTCGATCGCCACTTCATTCGGCCGGTGCTCGGCGATCAGCGCGCAGATCTCGTCGAAAATCTGCTTGAGCCGCAACGGAAACGTTTCGTTGGCGAGCAGCTGCAGCGCGCCGTGAAATACGTGGCGCGATGCGCCGACCGCGTCGCTGTCGATGATGCCGACCCCCGTACGTTGCGAGCCCGGGTCGATGCCTAGGATGCGTGTCATGTCGGGCTAGTGGGCAAACCGCGCGCTGCGCAAAAATGCGATCGTCTGATCCGCGGCTTGCTGCGAGAACAGCAGTCCGCTGTGTGTGGCCGGCACGACGACGTGATCGGTCAGGCCCGGCAGTTCGGTTTCAGCCACGCTCACGGTGCCGTCGTGCGGTGACGCCAGCGCACCGACCGCAACGCCGAAGCCCACCGGCAAGCGCCCTGCGACGCCGCCGACGGATTGCTTGCCTTCCCAACGCTCGATGCCCTTGCACAGAATGCCCAGGTGCTTGCCGATCAAGAACGGCCCACCCGGCAAGCGCGCCACGCCGCGTGCGACCGCACTGCCGCGCAAGGGCACTCCGAGACACACCACGCGGCCTTGCGTGAGGTCCGGCGCGCGCTGCAATGCCTGCAACGCGATCAGCCCACCGAGGCTGTGACCAACGAAATGAACCTTCCGGTCCTGCACAACGCGTGTCTCCTCGATCAGGCGGTCGACGCTGACGTCCGGCATGCGGAATACGCTGGCGTAGTCGAACAACTGCACCGAGAACCCGGCGCCCTCAAGGCGGCGACGCAGCGCGGCCAGCGTGAAGCCGCGCATCCACAGGCCGTGCACGAGAATGACGTGGTCGCTCATCAGCGGCGCGAGTCTACGCCTTCTGCGGCTTCACCACGCGCACATGCAATTCCTGCAGTTGCGCTTCGGGCACGTTCGATGGCGCGGCCGTCATGAGGTCCTGCGCGCTCGCCGTCTTCGGGAATGCAATCACGTCGCGGATCGACTCGGTACCGGCCATCAGCGCGGCAATGCGGTCGATGCCGAAGGCAATGCCACCGTGCGGCGGCGCGCCGTACTTGAGTGCGTCGAGCAGGAAGCCGAACTTGGCCTGCGCTTCCTCGGCGCCGATGCCGAGCAGTTCGAACACGGCGCTCTGCATGTCGGGACGATGGATACGAATTGATCCGCCGCCGATCTCGTTGCCATTGAGCACGCAGTCGTAACCGCGCGAGACCGCGCTGCCCGCATTGGCCTTCAGATCGGCGATGTCGTCCACTTTCGGCGCAGTGAACGGGTGATGCAAGGCGACGTGACGCTTCGCGTCGTGGTCGTATTCGAACATCGGGAAATCGGTCACCCACAGCGGCTTCCAGGCGTTCTCGACCAGGCCGTTGTCGCGCGCGATCTTGATGCGCAGGGCGCCCATGAAATCGCTGACGGTTTTGTACGGACCGGCGCCGAAGAAGATCACGTCGCCAGTCTGTCCGCCAACGGCCTTGAGCACGCCGTCGAGCGCCGCGTCATCGAGGAACTTGAGGATCGGGCTCGTCATGCCGTCGCGGCCCTTGGCCAGATCGTCGATGCGGATCCACGCCAGGCCTTTCGCGCCGTACTTGGCGACATGGACGCCAAGATCGTCCAGGTACTTGCGCGGCTGCTTGGCGCCATCGGGCAGGCGCAACGCCACGACGCGGCCACCCGGATCGTTGGCCGGGCCGCTGAACACCTTGAACTCGACATGGCTGACCTTGTCGGCGATGTCCACAAGTTCCAGTTGTATACGCAGATCAGGCTTGTCCGAGCCGTAGCGGCGCATGGCTTCGGCGTAGGTGATGCGCGGAAACGGATCAGCCAACGCAACGTCGACAACTTCCTTGAACACCTGGCGGATCATCGCCTCGACAGTGTCCTGCACGTCGCGTTCCTCGACGAAGGCGAATTCCATGTCGAGCTGGGTGAATTCGGGCTGGCGGTCAGCGCGCAGATCCTCGTCGCGGAAGCAGCGCGCGATCTGATAATAGCGATCCATGCCCGCCATCATCAGGATCTGCTTGAACAACTGCGGCGACTGCGGCAACGCATAGAACTCGCCGGGATGCACGCGACTCGGCACGAGATAGTCGCGCGCGCCTTCGGGCGTGGCCTTGGTCAGGATTGGGGTTTCGATGTCCTGAAAGCCGCGCGCATCCAGGTAATGGCGCAATGCGGAGACGAGCTTCGTGCGCATACGCAACTTGCGCTGCATGTCCGGGCGGCGGATGTCCAGATACCGGTAGCGCAGACGCGCGTCTTCGCCGACGGCGTCGTCGAGCATGAACGGCAGCGGCGCCGAGGCGTTGAGCACTTCGACGGTCGCGGCGATGACTTCGATCTTGCCGGTGGGCAAGCGCTCGTTGACCTGGCTCGCGGGGCGGTTGCGCACTTTTCCGCTGATGCGCAGGCAGTACTCGTAACGCACGTGTTCGGCGGCGGCAAACGCCTGCTTGTTGTCTGGCTCGATCACGACCTGGACAATGCCTTCGTGGTCGCGCAGATCGATGAAGATCACGCCGCCGTGGTCGCGGCGGGTATCGACCCAGCCGCAAAGGCTCACTTCGCGGTCAATCAAGGCCTCGTCAATGAGGCCGCAGTAATGCGTGCGCATGCAATTCCCGATTGTGCTGGAAAACCGGCGTCAGGCCGGCGAATCGCGCATGCTACGAGGGATTTTGCTGCACTGCAAACAACAGCGCCCGCCCAGGACCGGCGGGCGCTCATCGAAGCGACTTAGCGCCAGCGCCGGTCGATCGTGAAAACAGCGGCGCAGCCTTGCACCACCCACACGCCTGCACGATTCCAGCCCCAGGTCTGGCCTTCCACGCAGGGGGTGCCGGAGATTTGCCGTTCAACGTAGGCCCGGCCACCGCCACCGAGGTCGGCGGCACAGAAGTTGTACTGGTAGTCGTTGCTGTCGCAGCGAATCTGGAAGCGCTGGTCCCAGCCGGACGGAGGATTCCAACCGCCACCGTAACCTGGCCGGTGGCCGCGACCTTCCGACGCCACGAATCGGCCGCCGCAACCACGGTCGACCCAGATACCGGTGCGGTCCAGGCCCCAGTTCATGCCGCGCACACATTGCGTATCGGACAGCTGCTGCACCATGCGCGCGTCGCGCCACGGTACCGGGCAACGCTGGAACGAATAATTGTTGCTGCGGCAATCCACCGCCTCACTCGGACCTGGTCCACCGTAACCGGGACGGCTGTCGTAGCGTGGATCCTGCGCCTGCGCCAGCGACGCCGAAAGGACACTGAGCGCCAGCGAAGCGACGATTGCAACTATGCGTAACGACATGACAAGCCTCCTTGAGTCAAGTTGTACCGCACCGAGTGTATCCGGACATTCGCCGCTTGTGGCGAGCTGTAACGCAATCGCGGGCGAACTGTTTAGCTTGGGTTCGCTTTCGCAGCCGATGTGGATTTCGCGGCCGGTGCGGGCTTGGCCGCCGGTTTATCGCTGGGCTTGGATTCTTCCTTCTTGGCCGGTTCGGCGGCCTTCGGCGCCTCGTCCTTGCCGGCCAGATTGCGCTTCTTGTCACCGTCTTTCTTGAAGTCAGTCTCGTACCAGCCACTACCGGAAAGGCGGAACGCCGGTGCGGTCACGCACCTGCGCACGTTCGGCGCGCCGCAATCCGGGCAGGATTCGGGGTCCGGATCGGACAATCTCTGCAAGCGGTCGAAGCGAGCGCCGCAGGAGTTGCATTCGAATTCGTAGATCGGCATGAGGACAGCGGGAGCGGGAATCCGCCGAATTATGTGGGCATAGCAGGCAAATACAAGGCGTATTGCGGCTGTGAGGGTAACCTCCTATTCTTGCCGGCAACCATGTGTGGGACGGCGCATGATCGTTGCCGCTAGGGAAACGGGTTCGCTGGAAGGCGCAGTGATGTCCCTGCGCCGGATGGTCGCGCTCGATCCGCGGCGACCGCAGGTCTGGCTCCAGCTGGCCGATCATCTCGACATTGCGGGCGACCGCGCCGGCGCCGAACAGGCATACCTGAGCCATGTGCGTCATGCAGTGCATGATCCGGCCCTGATGGCGGCAGCGGCGGCGTTGCATGCGGGCAATATTCCCGAGGCTGAAACACGGCTGCGTCAGCACCTCAAGCAGGCCCCCACCGATGTCGCGGCGATCCGCATGCTGGCCGAGCTCGCGGTGCGCCTGGACCGTGCCGAGGACGCGCAGTTGCTGCTCGAGCGCTGCCTGGAGCTGGCGCCCGGATTTCACGAGGCACGACACAATTACGCGATAGTGCTGAACCGGCTCAACCGGCCGCAGGATGCGATCGTCGAGCTCGAACGCCTGCTCGCCGAGGATTCACGTAACCCGGGCTACCGCAATCTCAAAGCCGTGGCACTGTGCCATACCGGAGATTACGACACCGCGATTGGCATCTACGACGAGTTGCTGCGGCAGTTTCCGCTGCAGGCACCGTTGTGGCTTAGCTACGGTCATGCGCTGAAAACCGCAGGCCAGCAGGAGCGTGCGATCGCCGCGTATACACGTTGTATCGAACTCGACGCGGATTTCGGCGAAGCGTACTGGAGTCTCGCCAATCTCAAGACATTTCGCTTCAACGACCTGCAGATCGGGGCGATGCGCACCGCTCTCGCGCGCAGTCTGAAAGCGCAGCAGCGCATCGACTTCGAATTTGCGCTCGGCAAGGCGTTGGAGGATCGCGCCGAATACGAACAATCGTTCCGCCATTACGAAACCGGCAACGCGCTGCGGCTCGAACAGATTCCGTACAGCGCTGACGACAACACCGCGCGCCTGCGCCGTGCACATGAAACGTTCACGGCGGATTTTTTTTCGGCGCGCCAGGGTTCCGGCTGCCAAGCCGCCGATCCGATCTTCATTGTCGGCCTGCCGCGCGCCGGATCAACGCTGATCGAGCAGATCCTCGCCAGCCACTCGGCCGTCGAAGGCACGATGGAGCTGCCTGATCTGATCTCGATCACGCGCGACCTGCGTGGCGCGCGTGCCGGCACCTATCACGAAGCGCTCGCACGGCTGGGCGCGGATGTGCTGCGCGACCTGGGCGAGCGTTACCTCGCGCGTACGCGCGTGCACCGCAAGCTCGGGCGACCGTTCTTCATCGACAAAATGCCGAATAATTTCGCGCACGTCGGCCTGATCTACATGATATTGCCGAACGCGAAAATCATCGATGCGCGCCGCCACCCGCTGGCCTGCTGCTTTTCCGCGTTCAAGCAGCACTTCGCGCACGGGCAAAACTTCACCTACGGCCTCGACAACGTCGGTCGCTACTACCGCGATTACGTCGAATTGATGCGGCACTTCGACAGTGCATTGCCGGGACGTGTGCATCGCGTGATCTACGAAGAAATGGTCGCGAACACGGAACAAGAAGTGCGTCGCCTGCTCGATTATTGCAGCCTGCCATTCGAGGACGCCTGTCTGCGCTTCTTCGAGAACGAACGCCCGGTGCGCACGGCAAGTTCCGAGCAGGTACGCCAGCCGATCTACAAAAGCGGCGTCGACCATTGGCAACACTATGCGCCGTGGCTCGATCCGCTGAAAACCGCGTTGGGATCGGCATTGACCGATTACGCCGGATAGTCAAAAAGAGTCGCATCCACTGTACGGGGAAGTCAGACCATGAAAAGACCGCAAAGCAACTGCCGACCACACCATTCTAGATTTGTCCACCTGCCGCTCGCTGCGGCGATCCATTTCGCCTGCATCGCGCCGCTGTTTGCCGCCGACGCCGACCAGACCGGCGCCGATGACCAAAACAAGACGCAAGCCTTAAGCGAAATCACCGTGACCGCGCAGAAGCGCAGCGAAAACGCGCAGGATGTGCCGATTGCGATCGACGCGCTCAGCAACGACAAGTTGACGGAGATGAATGTTTCCGACTTCAACGACTACATCAAGCTGTTGCCCAACGTGTCGACCCAAAGCTTCGGACCGGGATTCAACCAAGTCTATATGCGTGGCGTGGCCAACGGCAGCAACGGCAATCATTCAGGGCCGTTACCCAGTGTCGGCGTCTATCTCGACGAACAGCCGATCACCACGATTCAGGGTGCGATCGATCCGCACATCTACGACATCGCGCGCATCGAGGCGCTGGCCGGTCCGCAGGGCACTCTGTATGGCGCGAGTTCGGAAGCCGGCACGCTGCGTATCATTACCAACAAGCCGGATCCGACCGGCTATTC
>Ga0163163_10001534_pt1 | contig 19476 bp, 16 predicted proteins | sample S65metaG_FD_119766 | JGI IMG/M metagenome (GOLD analysis project Ga0163163, IMG submission 119766) | Switchgrass rhizosphere microbial communities from Kellogg Biological Station, Michigan, USA - S6-5 metaG | ecosystem: Host-associated > Plants > Roots > Rhizosphere > Soil | place: USA... | reverse complement strand
GATTTTCCCAGGCTATCAGCATAAACTCCATATTTCACATTTTGTGGGGGCAAATATTCTTCTCCCCAAACCCAGGTGATCATAATAAAAATTACGATGGCCAGAATAACATTCACAGTAACACCGCCCAGCATAATAATTAACCGTTGCCAGGCAGGCTTGCTTCTGAATTCCCAAGGTTGTGCGGGCTGTTTCATTTGCTCACGATCCATGCTTTCATCAATCATCCCTGAAATCTTTACATATCCACCCAACGGAATCCAACCCAGTCCATACTCTGTTTCACCAATTTTTTTCTTGATTAACGAGAACCACGGATTGAAAAAGAGATAAAATTTTTCTACACGGCATTTAAACCATTTGGCCGGAAGAAAGTGACCCATTTCATGCAGGATAACCAGGATGGAAAACGACAAAACAAATTGTGCTGCTTTAACACCTACTGCTGACCAATCTATTGCAAGTAAAACCATATTTCTTTATTCATCCTTGCGCTGGCGCCAGGGTTTTTGTTGATTAACAATTGAAGGCTGAAATGAACCAATCACTCATACTTATTAGTCACGCATCGCCAATGCCTTTTAAAATTGGTGCAATATAACATAGGAAAATATAAATCTTAGTTATAAGTATAACCGCTAAAGCTTGATAAGATCAGCGGCAAAACTTCTGGCTTCGCCGTCGCTTTCATAATATTCCTCAAGGCTAGGCTTGTTGATGAAATGTACTTTTTGCATGGTCCTTTCAATTACATCGGTCATGTCGAGGAAACCAATGCGGTTTTTTAAGAAAGCATAGACAGCAATTTCATTGGCAGCATTCATAATACAGGGAAGATTACCTCCCTTGCTCAACGCTTCCATTGCTAAACTAAGATTGCGGAAGGTTTTAACATCGGGGTCTTCAAAAGAAAGACTCTTTATTTTTTTAAAATCACACCTGGGAAAATCATTGGGTATGCGTTGCGGAAAAGACAGGGCATATTGAATTGGCAATTTCATATCCGGCAATCCCATTTGTGCTTTGATGCTGCCATCCTGAAATTGCACCATGGAATGAATGATGCTTTGTGGGTGAACCAAAACTTCAATCTGGTCGGCATGCAGGTTAAATAACCATCTTGCTTCAATCATTTCCAAACCTTTGTTCATGAGCGTTGCTGAGTCAATCGTGATTTTCGCACCCATGCTCCAGTTAGGATGTTGAAGCGCATGCTCTCTTTTTACATTTAAAAGATAATTCGGTTTTTTTCCTAAAAATGGTCCGCCGGATGCAGTCAGAATGACTTTTTCAATCGGATTTCTTACTTCTCCTACCAAACATTGAAAAATGGCCGAATGTTCCGAATCTACCGGGATTATGGGAACTCTTTTTTCAATTGCTTTTTGCATGATTAAATCGCCGGCAACTACCAGTGTTTCCTTGTTTGCTAATGCCACTGATTTACCATTGTCAATCGCATTCAGAGTTGGCCTTAAGCCTGCATAACCCACGATTGCCGCCAGCATCATGTCGTAAACATCCATAGAGGCCACTTCTTCTAGTGCTTTATTTCCGGCAAAAACCTTAATGTCAGTTTGAGACAATGCGTCTTTTACCTTCGCGAGTTTTCGCTCCTCGCCTATTACAACAATATTTGGTTTAAACTTTAAAGCCTGCTTTACCAGCAGTTCGTCATTGCTACCGCAAGTGAGTACTTCAACAGAAAATTTGTCGGGATTGGCAGCAATTACTTCTAACGTTTGTGTGCCAACAGAACCGGTAGAACCAAATAAAGCAATTCGTTTAACGGGAGTAGTTTGATTCATGGTGGATTTAAGACAACAAGTTAATTAAATGAAAACTAACAGCCAACTGACGCCGTTTTATCGTGAGTAGCTTCATAAAAATTTTGCCTTTATAAATACACATCTTGTGAATTAGGCTGCAATAAACCAGGTATAGATTTTAATCGACAGCTGGAAATCACAAATGATTTAGCGATTAATTATTGAAGACTTTGTCCACTTAATTATTTCATCAGCAATTTTTCGGTCGTTGCTTAGGCGGGGAACTTTATTTTGTCCGCCAAGTTTACCAATTGACTTCATATAATCGATAAATCCATTCTTCCTGATGACCCGTATTTGAAGTGGCTGCAAAATATTTCCTGAGATGAGGTCATCATAATAAATATTTTTTTCACGAAGGTTATGATCCACTTTCATAGCAAACGATTCCATATTGGCGGGCTCGTTCTCAAATTCAACAAACCATTCGTGATAACTTTTTCCTTCTCCCTGCTGAATCATTGGTGCTACTGTAAATTCTGTTATGTGCACTCTATCTTCCTCCGCAGCTTTGAGCAAACTTTGTTCCACTTCTTCACCAATCACGTGTTCGCCAAATGCAGAAATAAAATGTTTTGTTCGCCCGGTTACCACCAGCCGGTATGGATTAACACTTAAAAATTTTACCGTATCTCCAATGTTGTATCCCCACAAACCAGCATTATTATTAATAACGAGGGCATAATTTTCACCGGGTTTTACATCGTGTAAAGAAATCCTTGTTGGATTTTCATCGAAAATCTGTGACGCTGGAATGAATTCATAAAATATTCCACTATTGGTATTTAATAAAAGGCCTTCCTCTTTTTGAGAATCCTGGAAGGCAAAAAATCCTTCCGAAGCCGGAAACGTTTCAATACTGTCAATCTTCTTTCCTATGCTTTCGAATATCCTGGCCCTGTAAGGTTCAAAGTTTACACCGCCGTGAACCAGTACAGAAAAATTCGGAAAGATTTCACTGATCTTCTTTCCACTTCGTTCTATTAGCCTATCGAAATACATTTGAACCCATGGTGGTATACCACTAATAAGTGTCATGTTCTGATTGATGGTTTCATCCACAATCCTGTCCAGTTTTGATTCCCAGTCTTCAATACAATTGGTTTCATAACTCGGTAGCTGGTTAGATCTTAAATAACTGGGCACATGATGGTTTACTATTCCACTCAACCGGCCAGTGGGTATGCCTCCCACTCTTTCCAGCTCGGGTGACCCCGATAAAAAAATCATTTTCCCGTCGGCAAAGGATGAATTTCCGGTTTCTGCCATGTAACAAAGCAGTGCATTTCTGGCCGTGTTAAGGTGATTGGAGATAGAGTCCTTCGAAATAGGAATATATTTTACACCGCTGGTAGTGCCAGAGGTTTTGGCCAGGTAAATTGGTTTTCCCCTCCATAGAATATTGTGCTTGCCTTCCTTAATTTTTTCGACGTAGGGTTTAAAGCTCTCATAATCCCTCACAGGAATGGCTTTTTTAAACTCCTCGTAGGACGTGACCTTATCCAGCCCGTGTTCTTTGCCAAATTCAGTGGTCTTACCCACTTTTAATAATTCCTTAAGGACTGTATCCTGGTCCGACAGGGCAGTCGACATTCCTTTACGGATTTTCGCAGATGTATAGGATGCAAATGGTTTTGCTAAAAAAGATTTGAATTTCATGGCAAGCTAAAACGGGCACGAATATACAGAATAGAGGTTAAGAGCTTCCTAATTTGGCTTTTTAGAGGGAGTTTTTGTTGGCAGCTACGAGTTTTAACCTTACCTTTGCCCACCTAATTTTTGAACCATGTTCGCAGTAGTTAAAATAGCCGGTAAACAGTTCAGGGTTGAGAAAGATCAAACCTTATATGTTCCTAAAGTAACGGGTAATACCGGTGATAAAGTAGAATTTGCTGATGTTATTCTTTCCGACAACAACGGCAATTTAAAATTCAGCAATAGCGGCCTCAAAATTTCAGCAGAAATTTTAGACCAGGTAAAAGGCGAAAAAGTAATTGCATACAAACAGAAACGCAGAAAAGGTTTTCGTAAAAAGAAAGGTCATCGCACTCAGTACACAAAAATCAGGGTAACTGATATTGCATAAATAAATTCCAAAACAAAATTCCAAATCTCCACCTAATCTGGATTTTGGAATTTGAAATTTAAAAACTTCAATTTTTATGGCACACAAAAAAGGTGAAGGCAGTGTAAAGAATGGTCGTGACTCAAACAGCAAACGTTTGGGCGTGAAAATTTTTGGAGGCCAACCTGCCATTGCCGGTAACATCCTCGTTCGTCAGCGTGGTACTGTTTATCATCCTGGAAAAAATGTTGGTGTAGGTAAAGATTATACGCTGTTTGCTCTCGCTGATGGTGTGGTTGAATTCAAGAAAGGAAGACAAAACCGAACATTCGTTTCTGTTGCTGCTGTAGAAGCATCTGCATAATTGTTCTGAAGTTGTTAGTAAAAAATTTGACAGTTTAAAATTTGTTTATAATTTTACTGTTGTTAAATTTTTATTACTAACCATTAAAATTCAAACAAAATGGCAACAGCAAAAAAAGCCGCTAAAAAAGGCGGAGCTAAAAAAGGTGGAGCAAAAAAGGGTGGCGCTAAAAAAAGTGCTGCTAAGAAAGGTGGAGCAAAGAAAGGCGGTGCTAAGAAAGGCGGCGCTAAGAAAAGATAAGACCTCAAGTAAAGGTTATAGAAGTCCCGAGCAATCGGGACTTTTTATTTGCCTTCTGTTCAAAACGTGTTAGATAGATTTTTCATTGAAAAGAGTATAATTGATAGAATTGGCCTCTTTGGTTTTAGAGACTGCTTTATTAATTCCACAGGCTCGCGAATGATTGATGGTCCCAGCTTTACTTCTATTCAAACTTTACCAGTTTATAATTATCAAATCTGTAGCTGGCCGTTTCAATAACTCCCATTTCTAGTTTATGCCAGGGAACAATCCCCGGCTCACTCAAATTGCGCAATACATAAATTGACTGGGCTGGAGTGTAGCCTTCTAAAAGTTTATAAACGGTATCCACTTTATTATTTCTTATTTCATCAATGATGATGAAGCAATGCCCGGGACTTCCAGCATGAATAACCACTGTTCCAATTTCAAAACGATTTGCCGGTTCTAATTCTTTAGCCAGGGAAATGGTGCTGGCATAATTGTAAACAATATCAAGATAGTGCCGAAGACTCTCGTGATTTTTTTGGCTATGAGAAGCGGTTATGAATTTAATTCCTCGTCCTTTAGGTACTGGTCTCAAACCATTGCAGTAGGCATTCCATGAATAATAATCTCCGCTTACAAAATGAAATCCAATTTCATCATAGCGCTTTTGCTGAAACAGGTATTCAGCTCTTAACCGCATAAGAGCATCAGCGCATTGCTGCAGATCAGTTGCGCCAACATCGTAAGGCACGATGCCGACGTGTTTTTGCTGGTAATCAATTGGCCTGCCTTTATAATCAAGAATCGGTTGATCAACAATGGGCAAATGTTGAAGAAAATATTGCCAGCTATTTGCCTTATACTTATTGGATGTATCTGTTATGTGATCTGTTTGTTTATTAGTTTGTAATTCAAAAACGGATGAATTACCAGAATTCATAAATGCCAACATCAAAATCAAATACCAATTTTGTTTCATGCGCAGTTTTAGTGAAGTGAGATGCGTATTTGTTACATTTCCATACTTGATATTGACCAACCTCTTCTACGGTTTTCTTATTAATCAGCAACCGTTTTTTTAAATAAATATTTATTTGGCGTAAAACCCTGGCCCGGCATAACATTTTCTGTATTGAACATAAACAGCCATGAAAAGGGATAATGATAAAAATTCAGAAAGAAATACAAACGTTCCTGACAACAACCCATCAAAAGCCATGGACAGCAAACGAGAAGTAGAGCAATCTAAAGATCCGAAAACTGACCAGGATTTCCCGGGCTATCCTCACTACCCTGCACGGGAAGATATTATGGATCAAAGAACAGGTTCGCACAAAGTTGATGTCGATATGGAAAATCTGGCCAGTGCCCGTAATGCAACTGGAGTAAGTCAGCGGTTTGCCACTGCTCACGAAGGGAAGAAAAATTCCGGGCGTGAAAATCAGCAACCAATTGAAGAAGCGAATGATGATTTGGAAATCAAGCCTGGAACTGAAGCAGATGTAAACGATGATGATCTTGAAATACTTAATTCCACAAATGACGAAATCGGCACGCCTCAAAATGTTTCAAATGAAGACCTGAATACAGACCTGGATATACCCGGAAGTGAATTAGATGATGATAATGAAAGCATAGGTGAGGAAGACGAAGAAAATAATTATTACAGTCTCGGCGGCGATAGACACGAGAGCCAGGAAGAAGATCCCTATTCAGGCCCGGATAGAGGAAATTTATGATTATCAGATGAAGGCCTTGCGCAGTATTTTATTTGGAAATGGGATTGTATTGTTAAGATGGAGCTAGTTATTTTTTCCATTACCTTTAATTGAGCACGTTCACGTGCAGTGCAAGGCTGTTAATTATTTTATTTGTTTGTGGAAACAACTACGAAAACCAAACCATCTATAGAGCATTTATCTTTCCTGCCTTCGTATGCTCAATATATACTACAGCATCGATTAGACGATTTTTGTCAGTACCTATTAAAGAGTGCTGAGGAAATTGAAATTCCCATGATGCATTTTTTCGAAGGAATGACCAGGGAACAACGGCTTGAGATTACTAAAAACAACGCAAAGGAATATTTAAGCTACCTGGAACAAAACAAGGCACAACAGCATATAGAAGCAGCACTACAGCAATGGAAGGAAAACCTGCTGCCTGTATTGTCTAAAGAACAAATTGTTGCAGAAGATATTACACTGACCACGTACTTACGTAAAAAGTCGCTTACCCATTTCATTGCAGATTATACGTCCGATATCAACGATGCCATTGAATTAATTAAGGAAATTGATCTTTTTCTTAGTACTGCCGAAACAGCTGCAACCACTACTTACATTAAGTTGTTGAGCGATAAAAATGCAGACGATGGAACCTCACTCCGCAATAATGAATATCTATACAAAAGAGCGGAGGCCATTACCAATCTGGGTAGTTATAAGTGGAATTTAAAAACGAATGAACTTAATTGGTCAGAAGAACTATACAGGATCTATGGCCTGGATCGTGAAAGGGACAAAATTGATTTTGATTTTATTAGTTCGTTCAATTTTTCTGAAGACACTCCCAATGTTCAGGCAGAATACAAAAAAGCTATACAGGAAAAAAAATCCTTTGACTTTTATTACCGCATTCATGTAAAAGATAATTCTTTGAAAATATTACACGCCAGAGGTGAACTCATTTGTAATGATTCGGGCGAAGTAGAAACCGTAATAGGTACTGTTCAGGATGTTACAGAAAAACAAACTTTAATTCGGAAGCTCAGGCAGAATGAAGGCTTGTACAAACAGGCGGAAGAATTGGTAAATATGGGAAACTGGAGCTGGGATGTAAAAAATAATAAACTGGAATGGACTGATCATTTATACCGTCTTTATGGTTTGCAACCTCAATCAGAAGAAATTACCATTGAACGATTTCTTTCTTTTGTTCATCCGGAAGACAGGGAAAATATAGCAACAGGCATTGAGGAACTTAATTTAAAAGACCTGCTTGATTACAGTTTCAGAATCATTACAGCAACCGGGGAAGTTAAAATACTCCGTTCTATTGCACAGGTACACCGCGATGAAAAAGGGGACGCTGTTTATATAATTGGTACTGAAAGGGACATTACAGAAAAGCAAATGCTTATAGAACGGTTACAGAAAAGCGAGACGCTTTATAAACAGGCACAGGCTTTAGCACATGTTGGCAACTGGAGCTGGGATATAAAAAATAATGTTGTCGAATGGTCCGATGAATTGTATCGCATTTACGGACTCGAACCACAATCGCAGGTTTTATCATACGAACAGTATGTTGATTTTGTTCATAATGATGACAAGGAATTTGTAACTACCCGGGTACAACAGTCATTACAAGAACACACATCCTGGGAATTTACACACAGGATTGTAAGAAAGAGCGGGGAAATCAGAATTATACATGCCACCGGGGAAGTGCTCACTGATGAAAAGGGCCAACCGCAAACGATGATTGGCACTGCACAGGATATTACCGAGCGCCAGCAACTTATTGACAGGCTACAGGAAAGTGAAAATCATTTTAAGCAGGCACAAAGCCTGGCACACATAGGCAACTGGACCCTGGACGTCAACACCAACCATTTCGACTGGTCGGACGAGATGTATAATATTTATGAATTGCAAAAGGGAGAATCATTCACACTGGACAAATGGCTTAGCTATTTGGAGGATGACAGGGAAGAAATAATTGCTTATTATGAAGAATGTAAGCGAGAGAAGAAAATTTATGACAAAGTGCACCGAATACATTTACGAAATGGAAAGGTGAAAACCATCCACCGCAAAGGTGAATTCGTGTTTGACGAAAATGGCAATGCATTGAGAATGATCGGGACAACGCAGGATATAACCGAGGAGGATAGAGTACAACAGGAGCTTATGGAGAGCCAGATGTTTATCCGCAAGATTACTGACGCCACTCCTTCCATCATTGCCTCTTACAACATAAATACAGGAAGATATGTTTTCATCAGCGAAGGATTAGAAAAGCTGCTCGGGTATAACACAGATGAGGTTATGAAAAAAGGCGTTGAGTTTTTTGCAGACATTGTTCATCCGGAAGATTTAATAGACATAATGCAAAAGAACAATGCTGCCCTGCAAAAGGCCAATGCCGATCCGGAGAAGAAGGACATTGTGGAAGAGTTTACCTATCGAATGCGTCACCGCGATGGATACTACAGATGGTTTCATACCTATGGAACTATTTTCGACCGCAACAATGAAGGTAAAGTAGAACATGTGTTGAATATTTCTCTGGATGTTACGGAACAAGTGCAAGCCACTGAGAAGATTAAGGAACAGGAACATTTTATTCAACAAATTGCAGACGCCTCACCTACTATTTTATACCTGTATGATGTAGAAAAACAGGGTATAGTGTATATCAACAGGGAAATATTTTTTGTTTTAGGTTATTTACCTGAAGAGATAATTGGATGGGAAAATACCCTGACAGAAAAATTATACCATCCAGATGACTATCGCTTACTGCCCGCACGCAAACAAAGCCCTAAAAATTTTCAGCAGGTAGATTCCATGATGCAATATGAGTGTCGCATGAAAAATAATGAGGGCGAATGGAGATGGTTGCTGGTAAGAGAAATCGTTTTCAAAACAGACGAAGACGGAAATATTAAACAGATTTTAGGTGCTGCACTGGATATCAACAGGCGGAAAGAAATGGAAAAAACCATTCTTCAAAATACATTGCTGCTGGAACAATCCAATGCAAGTCTTGAAGAATTTGCATATGTAGCAAGCCACGACCTGAAGGAGCCCTTACGGAAGATTTCCACCTTCGGCGACCGTCTCGTGGCAACACAATCAGCCAACCTTACACCCGATGGAAAAATTTATTTACAAAAAATTGTTGATGCCTCACAGCGCATGCAAACCATGATCAGCGATCTGCTTTCCATTTCAATGATCAGCAATAATACTTCTTTCGAAAACTACAGTCTTCAGAAAATACTGGAAGAAGTGATGCAAACACTGGAATTCAAGATTGAGCAGCAGAATGCCGTTATTAATACCGACGCTTTACCGACTGCGAAAATTATTCCTTCCCAATTCCGTCAGCTATTCCAAAACCTGTTGAGCAATTCCCTGAAATTTATGCGTACGGATGTGCAGCCGGAAATTGTGATCAGGCATACTTTAGTGAACGAATCTGATGTTGTTCATTATCAGCTGACACCCGCATCGCAATACCACAAACTTGAATTGAATGACAATGGAATTGGATTCGAGAACGAGTTTGCAGGAAAGATCTTTGCCATTTTCCAGCGCCTTCATGGCCGAAGCGAATATGAAGGTTCGGGTATTGGCCTGGCCATTTGTAAAAAAATAGTGGAACACCACGGTGGTATTATTTATGCAAACGGAACTCCGGGTGTAGGTGCCACCTTCACCATTATTTTACCTGCCTAAGCGTAAAATCATGTTACCTCAGTCGCAATTAGTCTGGCATCAATTTTTTGTGTATGCTTTATATGCAAAAAATCAAATGGCATATTGGTTGCTCCGGGTTCTCGTATAAGGAATGGAAGGGGGAATTTTATCCGAATAATCTGGCGCAAAGTAAATGGTTCAATTATTATACAGAGCATTTTGACACGCTCGAATTAAATGTCACTTTTTATCGTTTTCCTACAGTCAATTCATTGAAGGGCTGGTATGACAAAGCGCCAGAAGGCTTCAGCTTCTCTTCAAAGGTACCGAGGTCCATTACCCATTTTAGAAAGCTGGAGCAAACAGAAAGAATGCTTAATGATTTTTATAGCTTGCTAAAGGATGGCCTTAAAGAAAAATTAGCCTGTGTATTATTTCAACTGCCTCCCACATTAATTTATTCAAAGGATAAGTTGGAAAGCATGATTAGTCAATTTGATCCTGCATTCAATAACGTGATTGAGTTCAGACACGAAAGCTGGTGGAAAAAAAATGTACAGGCAAGTTTGAAAAAGCATGATATCAGTTTCTGTGGAGTGAGCTTTCCAAAAATTTCATTTGATGATGCTGTAATCAATGCATCAACATGTTATTATCGGTTTCATGGAGTACCAAAACTTTTTTATTCTGAATATAAAAAGGCGTTTATTAAGAAAATATTCACCCAAATTGTTGAAAATAAAAAAGTAAAAACAGCTTTTATCTATTTCAACAATACTGCATCTTTAGCTGCGTTGCACAACGCAAAATATTTTTTAAAACTAATTGAAGACTATCAAAGCTGATTGCAGTACTGCTATTCATGTAATTCGTGCAGTAAATTCGTATAATAATCGCATAATATGATCCAACAAACGCCATGGTTTCAACGAAGTTTTCATTTTGATTTTCCTGTTGGCTTGTTCCCTGTAATTTTTAGCCGCCTGGAAGGAAGCATTTTTCGATTATACAATTTATTAAGTAACGCGGATGATGAATTATGTAGTCACAATCCAAAAGGATGGTCAGTGAAAGAACATGTTGGCCATTTGTATGACCTGGAAGAATTATGGTGGAAACGCTTACTGGATTTTCAACGAGGCAAACCAACACTTACTGCTGCAGATCTGAATAACCAAAAGACAAAGGAAGCCAGGCATAATGAAAAATCGTTGGAAAAACTGGTAGAGCAATTCACGTTTGAAAGACAAAAAATATTGGAGGCGGTTTATGGATTTGATGAAGTATTATTGTTAACAACATCAGTACATCCACGGTTAAACCAGCCTATGCGCTTAATCGATTCTTTATATTTTGTAGCAGAACATGATGATCACCACATTTCAGAAATCTCAAACCTGTTAAGAGTGCCGGGCATCCATCCGCCTTCCCTAGGTGAGTGAAGCAGCCAGCACACAGGCTAGATTGTTTTACCTTATCTGAGCGTTCTCAATAGTTCTTCAACACCAAGACACTTGACTTCTATGATGAATAATGTGCCACAAGGGTCTGTGCACAGATGGCCTTCCCACCGGGAAGGTTGGGAAATCCCCTCCACCGGAAGTCCCGATAGCTATCGGGATTGGGAAGCCATTACTTCCTCAATAACTTTTCCGATACAACCACTTGGCATTTGCACATGTAATAATGCCGCCAGTGTGGGCGCAATATCATACATGTAAACTTCGCGATTGGATACCCCGTGTTTAATATTCCAACCATACCACAATAAAGGAATGTGGGTATCATTCGGAATCCATGTTCCGTGAGTAGTTCCTGTTTTACTCTCAGAACCAAACCAGCCCGGATCTAAAACAATTTGAATCTGGCCGCTTCTCTTAAAATTGTATCCGTTCGCCATCATAATTTTTAGTTTTTCAGGAACAGGTGCTCTTCCTATCCAGGCCATATCTATGGCATAGCTTACACCAGGTTGTTTTTGCAAAAAATCAACAGAAGCTTGCTTTATTGCACCAAAATCCAGGTTCGAATTTGAAATTTTATTGAGATCGAAATTCACCTGGTAGTTGGTTATTGAACGAACCAATGTTGTGGTGCCAAATTTTTGCCCCAAAATTCTGTTTAAGGAATCTTTAATGGCGGCACTGTGCCAATAATCTGCAGGTAGTTTGTGTTCCTGCATAAAACCAATAGCATTAGCGGCTCCGTGATCAGCTGTTAAAAAAACAATCCATTGACCTTTACCAACTTTTTCATCAAACGATTTGAATAGTTGAGCAAGGTCTTTATCTAAACGCAGGTACGTGTCTTCAATTTCAACGGAGTTCACGCCAAACATATGACCCACATAATCAGTTGACGCGAAATTAATAGCCAGAAAATCGGTGGCTTCTCCTTTGCCCAATTGATAAGCATTCATGGCTTCGAGAGCAAATTCCAGCGTAAGTGTATTTCCAAATGGTGTGTTTCTAAAACTGCCTTTGCTTTTTGCATAGGCAGATTTTATATCATGAGGAAAAACTGAAGACGTTTCACCGGAGAGTAAGCCTTCATATGGTTTTGCGTCTTCATCGCTTTCTTTGTAAGAGTTAATCGGGTATAGTGTGTTCCATCCGTCTGCAATTAATTGTTCAATTCTTTTTTTGCTATTGAATTGTTTTGTCCAGGAAGGCAATTCATCCATATAATACGTGGAGCTTATAAAATTGCCTGAAGCATCATCCAACCAGAATGCTGCTGTTGGCGTATGTCCTGCCGGTAACACAGAAGCCCGGTCTTTCAGTGAAATGCCTATAACTTTTGAACGAAAATTAGTTGCTATTCTTAGCTCATCGGTAATGGTTGTTGCTATCAAATTACGTGGTGACATTTTTCCCTCTGCAGAATTGATATTGCCTACAGGGCGTACAGATGAATCCGAAACACAATAAACTGTTTTACCCGTTAGCTGGTCCACCCATTCATTGGCCGCAATTCCATGTATTGAAGGCACAGAACCTGTGTATATGGTTGCATGACCTACACCTGTAACCGAAGGCAGATGATTGATCAGCGTATTTTCACAGGAATATCCTCCATTCAATAATCGTTTAAAACCATCCTTTGAATAGCGATCATAATATCGATACAAATAATCCCAACGCATTTGATCAACAACAATACCCACAACCAGTTTCGGACGTTGAAGATTTTGTGCATTTACAGAAAATGAAATGAATAAAAGGAAGTACAGAATAAATATCTTCATCATCAATGTTTAAGCGGTAAAATTAATTGATGAACGAGGATCAAAACATCGGTAACAATAATTTCCAATAAATATCTTTATTCTTTTAAAAGATTAAATGAAAACACTGATTGTCTTACTGTTTTTATTAATGGCTTTTCAATCAAAGGCTCAAAATAATTTTGATGGACTACTGAATGCAGAAAAAAGTTTTGCTGCATATTCAGTTGCAAACGGAGTTAAAGCTGCATTTCTGAAATTTTTGGATAGTAACGGAATTGTATTTGAACGGGGAAATGCTGTTAACGGGATAGAAGTGTGGAAGAACAAACAGGATGGCCCGTTCGTTCTGGACTGGGCACCAAATTTTGCAGAAATAGCTAACTCCAATGATTTTGGATATACAACCGGGCCCTGGATGTTACGGCCCGCAGGTAAAGATTCCATAACGGCAACAGGCCGATTTACAACAGTATGGCATATTACTCCAAAAGGTGAATGGAAGTTTCTTATAGACCTTGGAGTTGGTAATTTGCCAGGAGTCTCACAAACAGGTTTAAACAAGATCTCAGTAAAAAAAATTTCCAGCCAGCCTTCAACCAATGACCTGGTCAAAGCAGAGCAAAACTTTATTGCCAGCTTTAAAGTAAACAAAGCTGAAGCCTATAACATTTATTTATCCAATCAAGCCATTTTAAACCGCAATAAACTTCAACCCGCAACAGAAAAAGAAAGCCAGGCTGAAATGATTAAAGCAACTCCTCAAGGCATTGAGTTTACAATTACAGGCTCAAACATTGCGTCAAGTGGTGATCTCGCATTTATATATGGAAACACGGAGATCAACAATAACAAAGAAAACTACATGCGTATCTGGCGTAAGGAAGCAGAAGGCTGGAAAATTGCAGTAGAAGTACTTAGGTATTAGCTGAGCCCTACATTCTGAATGAATTACTTAAATTTGCGGCGATCGTAATGCTTGCGAAGCCGGTTACTGTCAGAGCTAACCTAATTTACAGAATAGAATATAAAACCAGTGCTGTTGGCCGCAAAGGCGGAACTCATAATGTAAAGTTGTATAGGTGCCTGGAGCATAAAAAGCAAGCCCATCAGCGAAAGTAATGTTAAACCAAAACCAATAAATTAAATAACAAAAACAAATGGCAGATCTCTTTGAACGTCTCGTGAAAAACTATGGTCCTCTTGGACAACATCGTGAAAGAGCCTATGGCTATTATGCCTTTCCAAAACTTGAGGGTGAAATTTCCAGTCGAATGAAATTTCGTGACAAAAACGTAATTGTGTGGAGTTTGAATAATTACCTCGGTTTGGCCAACCATCCCGAAGTTCGTAAAGCAGATGCGGACGGAGCCGCGCAATACGGATTGGCAACTCCAATGGGAGCAAGAATGATGAGTGGAAACACTAATTTTCATGAACAGTTGGAAACAGAACTGGCTGCATTTGAACAGAAAGAAGATGCCTGTTTATTGAATTATGGATACCAGGGTATGGTAAGCATTATTGATGCCTTGTGTGGAAGGCACGATGTAATTGTGTATGATGCAGAAAGTCATGCGTGTATTATCGACGGGGTTCGACTGCACCCGGGCCATAGGTATGTTTTTAAACACAACGACCTTGAAGATTGTCAAAAACAATTGGAACGGGCAACGTCATTAATTGAAAAGCAGGGAGCTGGTGGCATATTAGTAATTACAGAAGGCGTTTTTGGAATGGCAGGCGACCAGGGAAAACTGAAAGAGATCGCAGCCTTAAAAGAAAAATACCAGTTTCGTTTACTCGTTGACGATGCTCACGGATTTGGAACACTGGGAAAAACTGGTGCAGGTGCAGGTGAGGAGCAAGGTGTTCAGGACGATATTGATTTATATTTTTCAACGTTTGCAAAATCAATGGCATCAATTGGTGCGTTTGTAGCCGGCGACCGGGCTATCATTGATTATATCCGTTGGAATATACGCAGCCAAATCTTCGCGAAGAGTCTGCCCATGCCTTTGGTTCTCGGTAATCTAAAACGCCTTGATCTTTTACGGACACAACCCGAATTGAAAGATAAACTATGGGACAATGCATTGAAACTTCAAAAGGGGCTGAAAGAAAAAGGGTTTGACATTGGTAAAACAGATTCCGTTGTAACACCTGTTTATATGAAAGGAGGTGTGGAAGAAGCAACGGCCATGGTGATGGACCTCCGTGAAAATTACGGAGTGTTTGCATCAGTGGTTGTTTACCCTGTAATTCCAAAAGGACATATCATTTACCGCTTAATTCCAACTGCTGTTCATACGGATGCCGATATCAGGGAAACTTTAAGAGCATTCGAAGAAACCAAGAAAAAATTAGATGAAGGTGCTTATAAAGTTGAAGCCATCCCCGATATGGCGGAGTATAGCGCCAAACGATTTGAGTACTTCAGTAGTAAGCCGAAGAATAAATAATTATTGATTATTGAATTATCAATTATTTGAAGCCTTGCGTTTACGCGGGGCTTTTTGTTTTTTGGTACAATTGAGGTAAGCTTCTAATGAACCAATTACTAATTTTATAAAACAAAATTGGGCCATGGATCGATTTGTTTTAATGCTTGAGGGAGATGGTGATGACCGTTACATCACAGAACAAACTTTATCTGAACTTAACCTCAATATCCCGATAAAGTTTCTGTCCAATAGCACTGAATTCTTTGATTTTCTTTCATTGTCAAATAAACCAGTGCTCATATTAATAGATTATAATTCCACTCCTGACAATGGGATAGAAGTTTTGAAAAAATTAAAATCAAATACTACCTACAATGACATCCCTGTTGTGATTTTAAGCGACAGCGATCATCCCAAATATAAAAATGAATGTTACAAAAACGGGGCTAGTTCATTTATCAAAAAGCCTGATACTGCTGATGCCACAAACAAAAAGATTGCTTCGTTCTTTAACTATTGGTTGAATGTAGTGGAAGTATAAACAAGTCAATGTTGCTTTGTATCTTCATCAACTGTTATGAAAAAAATTGCAATTGCTATCACCGGTGCCAGTGGATCGATCTATGCAAAATTGCTTTTACAAAAAATGGAGCAGTTAAAAGATCAGGTCACTGAACTTTCACTGGTGATGACAGACAATGCAAAACAGGTATGGCAAACTGAATTGGGCAATGACAATTACAACAACTTTCCTGCACGTTATTTTTCAACGAAAGATTTTACTGCACCATTTGCGTCGGGCTCCGCAAAATATGATGGAATGATCATTATTCCCTGCTCAATGGGCACTTTGGGGAGAATTGCGTCCGGTATTTCCAATGACCTCATAACAAGAGGAGCAGACGTTATGTTGAAAGAAAGAAAGAAATTAATTCTTGTGATTCGTGATACTCCTTACAATCTCGTTCATATTCGTAACATGGAAACGGTTACACTCGCCGGCGGAATTATTTGTCCTGCCTCCCCTTCTTTCTACAGCAAACCACAATCTATTGAACAAGCTGCGGCTACTGTTGTTGACCGTGTGATTGATTTGGTTGGATTAACAAATGAAAGTTTTAGGTGGGGTGTCTGAACTGGATGCGTGGGATGAAAAGATATATGGGATACAAAAAAGAGTCTTCACAGCTGAAGACTCTTTCCCTATAGAGATTATCTAATTCCTATTAATCCCACTAATCCAATAAATCCCCGTTCAGACAGCTTTTGCAAATTGTTTCCTTATTAAATTCAATGCACTTCCTGCCTTGAACCATTCAATTTGTTGTTCGTTATACGTATGATTCAATTTCACTTTATCGGTTGTGCCATTGGCATGATGAAGAACCATGGTCAACGGCTTGCCAGGGCCAAAATCGGTTAGGCCAGTAATATCAATCACATCATCTTCCTGCACTTTTTCATAATCATCTTTATTCACAAAGGTCAACGCCAGCATACCTTGCTTTTTCAGATTGGTCTCATGTATACGTGCAAAGCTTTTCACTACAATTGCTCTTACACCCAAGTGACGCGGTTCCATTGCCGCATGCTCTCTTGAGGAGCCTTCACCATAATTCTCATCACCTATTACAACTGAACCAATTGCTGATGCCTTGTACTTGCGTTGGGTAGCGGGCACCGGTCCGTATTCTCCTGTCAGTTGATTCTTTACACTATCGGTCTGGTTATTAAAATAGTTGACGGCTCCAATCAACATGTTGTTCGAAATATTATCAAGGTGTCCGCGATATTTTAACCATGGCCCTGCCATAGAAATATGATCGGTAGTACACTTTCCTCTTACTTTTATTAATAAACGCAATCCGTTCAAATCAGTTCCCTCCCATGCAGGAAATGGCTCCAGTAATTGTAAACGTTGAGAGTCTGATTTTACTGCAACCTGTACTTCTTTTCCACTAGGTGCGGGTGCCTGGTATCCAGGATCGTCAACTGAAAATCCTTTGGGAGGTAGTTCGAAACCTGTTGGTTCATCCAGTAATACTTCCTCTCCATTTTCATTCTTTAGTTTGTCCTTTAGTGGGTTGAATGAAAGTCTACCGGCAATGGCGTATGCCGTTACAATTTCTGGCGAAGCAACAAATGCATGCGTTGAAGAAAGCCCATCGTTACGTTTGGCAAAGTTCCTGTTGAATGAAGTCACGATAGTATTCTTTCGATTGGGATCATCAATATGCCTTGCCCACTGTCCAATACAAGGGCCGCAGGCATTGGCAAGAATCACACCTCCAATTTCATCAAATGTGCTGAGGTATCCATCTTTTTCGATGGTGAATCGAACCAACTCAGAACCCGGCGTAACTGTAAACTCACTTCTTGTTTTTAATCCTTTCCTTTTCGCCTGTGCTGCAATTGAAGCTGAGCGGCTGATGTCTTCGTAAGATGAATTGGTGCATGAACCAATCAATGCCACTTCCACCTCATCCGGCCATCCATTGGCAGCAACTGCTTCAGCCATTTTCGAGATCGGAGTGGCTAAGTCGGGCGTAAATGGACCATTTACATGAGGCTCCAGTTCATTTAAATTAATTTCAATCAACTGGTCAAAATATTTTTGGGGATTCGCATATACTTCATTGTCCGGGCGCAAATGTTCTCTTACTTCATCTGCCAGCCTGGCAACTTCCTGGCGGTCTGTTGCTTTCAGGTAGGCAGCCATTTTATCATCGTAAGTAAATAAAGAGCAAGTAGCGCCAATTTCAGCACCCATATTACAAATAGTAGCTTTACCAGTACAGCTTAAACTATCTGCACCATCGCCGAAATACTCAACAACAGCTCCGGTACCACCTTTTACAGTAAGTATTCCTGCCACCTTTAAAATAATGTCTTTTGCTGATGTCCATCCACTCATTTTCCCAGTCAGCTTTACACCAATAAGCTTGGGCATTTTTAGTTCCCATGGCAGACCTGCCATTACATCCACGGCATCGGCACCGCCAACTCCAATGGCAATCATTCCCAAACCACCTGCATTAGGCGTGTGGGAATCGGTTCCGATCATCATCCCGCCCGGAAAGGCATAATTCTCTAAAACCACCTGGTGAATAATTCCTGCTCCAGGTTTCCAGAAACCGATACCGTATTTATTTGAAATGGAGGAAAGGAAATCATAAACTTCGCGGTTTGTATCAATGGCAATGCTTAAATCCTCTTTGGCACCAACTTTAGCCTGTATCAGGTGATCGCAGTGAACTGTTGAAGGCACAGCTACCTGGTCTCTTCCACAGGTATCAAATTGCAAAAGCGCCATTTGTGCAGTAGCATCTTGCATGGCCACGCGGTCAGGGGCAAAATCAACGTAGTCTTTGCCGCGTTGATTTTCTTTTAATGCAGGCTTAAAAGTATGGGAATACAAGATTTTTTCAGCCATTGTCATAGGGCGGCCTAACATCTTTCTTGCCGTTAAAACTTTCGAAGGGAGCTCGCTATATACTTTCTTAATCAGGTCCAGGTCAAAAAGCATAAGATATTTTTTATTGTAGAGATTCAACAGGCATTGCATTTGATGCCTGTTTAAAAGTTGCGCAAATTTACTTAAAAACCGTTTAAGAATTGGCTGTTCAGCCACCGAACTGTTGATGATATTGCTAAAAAAATATACATTCGACCCATGAACCGCTTTAAAAATTTTATTGAGTGGCAAGCATTTGGAGTTCTAAGCTCCATTGGTGACAAAATCGGGATTGCAACCAGCCGTATTCGCACATGGTTCATTTACATCTCTCTTTTGACCATGGGTTCACCAATTATTATCTACATGATTCTTGCCTTTATCATGAATATCAAAAGATATATCATGGCAAGAAGAAGAAATCCAACCTGGTATTT
>Ga0163163_10001532_pt1 | contig 19482 bp, 20 predicted proteins | sample S65metaG_FD_119766 | JGI IMG/M metagenome (GOLD analysis project Ga0163163, IMG submission 119766) | Switchgrass rhizosphere microbial communities from Kellogg Biological Station, Michigan, USA - S6-5 metaG | ecosystem: Host-associated > Plants > Roots > Rhizosphere > Soil | place: USA... | reverse complement strand
CGGCAGCGCCACGCTACCGCACTCCCCGACGACGCCGACCGTTTCGACCAGGCACAGCGCTCGGCCGAAGCGGCGCTGCGTCGACTTGCTAGCCATTCCTGAAAGGAGAGTTCCATGAAAACCAAACTACTGATTGCTTCGTTGTTCGTTGTTACCGCCGGCGCCGTGATCGGCTATCCATTGACGCGTGGCGCTGCGGCGCCCGCACCCAAACCGATCGCGGCTGCGGTGAACCAATCCGCGGTAGTCGCGGCAACATCACATCCCAAGGTCGAAGTCGTGTTCGTGCTCGACACGACATCGAGCATGAGCGGCCTGATCCAGGGCGCCAAGGAAAACATCTGGTCCATCGCCAGCAGCATGGCGCAGGCCAAGCCGACACCCGAGCTGCACATGGGTCTGGTCGCGTTTCGCGATCGCGGCGACGACTACGTCACCAAGGTCGTCGACCTGTCCACCGATCTGGATTCGATGTACGCCACGCTGATGGATTTCCAGGCGGCGGGCGGCGGCGACACCGCGGAAAGCGTGAACCAGGCCTTGTACGATGCCGTGCATCGTGTTTCCTGGAGCCAGGATGCGAACAGCTACAAGGTGATCTTTCTCGTCGGCGACGCGCCGCCGCATATGGATTATGCCGATGACGTGAAATATCCCGACTCGATCAAGGCGGCAACGGCGCGCGGCATCGTCGTCAATACGATCCAGGCCGGCACCGATTCGAATACGCGCCAGCAATGGCAGCAGATCGCCGCACTGAACCAGGGCGAATATTTCCAGGTTGCACAATCGGGCAGCGCACTGGCCGTGACCACGCCGTTCGACGAGAAGATCGCCGCGCTGTCGCGCAAGCTCGATGACACTCGGTTGTTCTATGGCGACGCCGACAAGCAGCGCGAACTTGCCGGCAAAGTCGCCGCGACCGACAAGCTGCATGCCGAGAGCAGTGCCGGCACACGCGCCAAGCGCGCGTTGTTCAATGCATCCGCCGCGGGCGAGCAGAATCTGCTCGGTGACAACGAACTTGTCGACGCCGTCGCCAGCGGCCGTGTGGATCTGGCCAGCGTACCCGCGGCCGAGCTGCCGGCGCCAATGCGCCAGATGAGCAAGGATGAGCAAGCGCAGGTCGTCAAGGAAAAGGCCGACGAGCGTGCGCGCCTCAACACACAAATTGCTGATCTCGGCAAACAGCGCGCCGAATACGTCGCCGCGGACCTGAAGACGCGCAGCAGCGCCGACTCTCTCGACGACAAACTCTATGCTGCGGTAAAGAACCAGGCTGCCAAGAAAGGCCTGAAGTACGACGCCGCCGCGGCGCATTGAAATCCCATCACGAGGACATGCTCATGAAAGGCACAATCACACTGCTGTTCTGTCTCGCTGCGGCCGCGCCGTGCCTGGCAAAAGAGATTCCGCCGCCGAATCCTGCCATCGACATGCAAGGGTATCTGAAGGTATCCAACGAAGCGGCGCAATATCGCGCGACGCGGCGTTTGAGCGAAGCGGATTTTCTGCGCCTGAGCCGTGAGCCCGGCACGATCGTGCTCGATGCGCGCAGCAAGCAGAAGTACGACCTGCTGCACGTCAGCGGTGCGATCAATCTGAGTTTTCCCGATATCTCGGCCGCGAGCCTGGCGGCCACGCTACCGGACAAGAACGCGCGCATCCTGATCTATTGCAACAACAATTTCCGCAACAGCGAACGGGCGTTCCCGAGCAAGATGGCGACGGCGTCGCTCAATCTGTCGACATATATCGCTTTGTATACTTATGGCTATCGCAACGTCTATGAATTAGCGCCGTTGCTCGACGCCGGAAATACACAGTTGGAGCTGGTCGCGTCGGTCACGCGATGAACCCCAAGCGCTAGCGGCCTGCGGGCGAGGGGAAGGCAACATGCAGGATTCCCCTCACCTTGCGCAGAAAAAAATCTACGGCGTGCCGAAGCCGTCGGCAAAAATCCGCGTCGAATAGGGCGTGCTGACGCTTGCCGTATTGTTGGTGAGGTTCTGTTCGGGTCCGAATCTTGCGACGGTGCTGATGCTGGCGACGTTGTCGATGTAGTCGCCATCCGCCGGGTCGGTCGGCGTGTCGATCGCGAACAACACCGAGCCGCTCGTACCCTCGGCGAGCGTACCGAGCGCGATGACGCATACGCTGCCGCCTTTGTCGTCCGGCGTGCAGGACCAGCCCGGCGAGCTCGCGCCGGCATCGAACGCGGCGCCAGCGGGAACGGTGTCACTGATCGTGACATTGTCGGCGGAACCCGGCGTGCCGACCGTGTAGTTCAGCGTATAGACCAGCAAGCTGTTCTTGTCGAACAAGGCGCTGTCGGCCGCTGCTGTCAGCTCCAGATCGGGCGGCGCCTCGTAACCGAAAGTGAGCCATTCGTTTCCGGTCGTTATGATCGAGCCGTTGTATCCTCCTGTCGTCACGATATGCAGTTTGCCACCGCTGGAGATGCCGGCGAGATTGCAGATGTTGCTCACACCGGTCGGCTTGTCCGGGCCGCTTTTCCAGGTGGCATCGTTGAAGTCGTAGATCCAGGTGTCGCTCTTCACGGAGATGCCTTGACCGTTCGGATCTCCGCCGGTGAACACGACGAAATTCAGGCCGGTGCTGGCCAGCGCCGGACCCACGGCAACCGGCACGCCGGCACCGAGGCGCCCCACGGTACCGCCCGGATACGCTGCGATGGGCGCCCACACGATCACGGTTGGATCGACCGAGTCGATGGTGCCAACGTAGGCGTCCGCAAGTTCGGCGGCCAGCGACTGGCTGTAGCCACCGACGACGATAATCTGATTGCCGACTATGCCGCCACGCAACCCGGCAGTTGCGGTGCCGGGCTTCGCCGTCGCAGCCTGCCAGGAATCCGTCTGCGTATCGTAGACCTGCACGTTGTTGAGATCGCCTGCGCCCGAATAGCCGCCGATCACGTAGATATAGCGATCGGCGTAGGTTCCGATCGCATAGTCGCCGGTCGCCTGCGGCAGCGATGCGCCGGTTCCCCAGAGTCCGGTGGTGATGTCGTAGATGCTCAACGTCGACGTCGGCGAAAAGCTGCCTGCATAACCGCCGGGCACGTAGATTTTTCCGCCGATGCGCGCCGCACTGATCTGCATGCGAGCTGGTGTCATCGGCGCCAGGTCCGACCACGAGTCGAGCGCGACGTCGTAGCGCGACAGCGTGCCGGTATTGGCGAACGATGCGTCGGCACCGGAGATCACATAGATGAAGACACTGTTGGTGGGATAGGCGCCGAAGCTGTACGCCGCCATCGCATGCGCCCATCGCCCCGCCGGCATTACGGTATGTGCGGCCCAACCCTCGGTCGGAAATACGCTGCTGACGGCGGTCGGAACGGAAACGGACTGCGAGTGCTCGTTATTGCCGCGCCAGGGCGGGGCCACGGCACTGGACGACTGTGCGACAGTGGTGGACGTGAGGAATAACGATGCGACGCCAAACGCAATGACGCCAAAGGCGGATGCGGAAACAGATTTCATGATTTTCCCCTGATTGGCAGTCACTCTAGCATGCTGACGCACCGCGTGATGTACACCAACGCGGCGCAGTCGATAGCGCGCTGCCTATGAGCTACGCTGGATGCGAGGGGTACTCTGAATGCATGTCGTTGCTGCGGTCAACGCCATAGCCGCGTGCCTTGCTGCACTTTTCCCCGAGTTGGCCGGATTGCTTATGTCCCAAGCTTGGTTCTTGTATCGAATGCCAAAACGGCCGCCTCTGCTCGGGCATTACCACGGATACCGCTTTGCGGCTGGCGCGTTACTTCGACACCACGCCGCAGTTTTGGCTGAACCTGCAGGCTACCTACGACCTGCGTCTTGCCGAGATCGCCGCGGGCAGCCGGATCAAGCGCGAAGTGACAACAATGCACAAGGCGGCTTGAAGGGCTCCGATAGCAAGCCGATACCCAGCGCTTTGAAAGATATTCTCGGAATGCCAATCTAGTCGCGAAATGGCCGCCGCACCTCGACCCAGCGCCAAGATCGGTCTCGTGATGAGCGGCGGTGGTGCGCGTGGTGCGTATCAGGTGGGAGTGTTGCGGGCGATTGCGCGGTTTCTGCCGCGGCGTGCGCCGATTCCGTTCCGGGTCATCTGCGGTACGTCGGCGGGTTCGATCAATGCGGCAAGCCTGGCTTCGCACGCGCGGGATTTTCAATACGGTGTGGCGCGGTTGGCGCGCATCTGGGGGAATCTGCGCACGAACGATGTGTATCGCTCGGATGTTCTCGGTGTCGCGGGCAACAGCTTGCGTTGGCTCGGGGCGATGTTCGTCACGGGTTATGCGCGGTCGCGGCGCACGTCGCTGCTGGACAACTCGCCGCTGTGGAAATTGCTTGAACGCCATGTCGAGTTCGGGCGCATCGCTGGCGAAATCGATGCGGGTTATCTGGATGCCGTGTGCGTGACGGCTTCGGGTTACGCGTCGGGGCAGTCGATCAGTTTCTATCAGGGCAACGAATCGCTGGCGCCGTGGAGCCGCGTGCGGCGCGCGGGCCACAAGACGCAAATCCAGTTGCCGCACCTGATGGGTTCGGCCGCGATTCCGTTCGTGTTTGCGCCGGTGTGGATCGAGAACGAACATTTCGGCGATGGTTCGATGCAGCAGCTCGCGCCGATCAGCCCGGTGCTGCACCTGGGCGCGGAGCGCGTGCTCGTGATCAAGGTGCGCGATCCGCCGCGCCAGATCGAGCAGGTCAACAATAAGGCGGCGAAGGAGTTTCCTGCGCTGGCGCAGATTGCCGGGCGCGTGCTCGACAGCATTTTCGTGGACGGTCTGGACATGGATATCGAGCGCCTCATGCGCGTCAATTCGACGCTGAGCCTGGTGCCGCTCGAGGTGATGCAACAACGCGCGCTATCATTGCGTCATGTCGATACGCTCGTGATCACGCCGAGTGCGCGCATGGATCAGATCGCGCTGGAACATGCGCACACGATGCCGTTTGCGGCGCGTGCGCTGATGCGCGGCATTGGCGCGATGCGTCCCGGCGGCGGCAAACTGCTGAGCTATCTGCTGTTCGAGCGTTCCTACTGTCGCGCGTTGATGAACCTGGGTTGGGCGGACGCGATGACGAAGAAGGACGAGATTACGGCGTTCATTGCAGGCTAGATGGAGCGAAGATCGAGGCTTGAAGGCAGGTTCAGGCAATGGCTCGTACGATTCAACAATGGACGCGTCGAAGACCGGCCAATCCGTCCTCAAGCACCGCTATCCCGCCAAGGGCAGCGATGGCAAGACGTACGAAGTGCACGTGTACTTCGAGACGGCATCGGCGCAGAGCATCACGCAGGGTGCGCCGATGGAAAAAATCTCCTCGGTGCGAACCTCGGACGGGACGGAACTTCACGTGGTCAGCAAGGGGCATTACGAGATTGCCGATAGCGATGTAACCCTGACCGCGACGGCGCCGGATGCGATTTAGGTCAAGCGTTCAGATCGCTCCGCCGCAAGCGTGTCCGGACGCCCACGCCCACTGAAAGTTGTAGCCGCCGAGCCAGCCGGTCACGTCGACGACCTCGCCGATGAAATACAGCCCCGGCACGCGGCTGGATTGCATGGTGGTCGAGGAAAGCTCGTCGGTATCGACGCCGCCGAGAGTGACTTCGGCGGTGCGATAACCTTCGGTACCGCTCGCGATCAGCGGCCAGTCGGTCAGTTGCGCTGCGATCTCGCGGAGCTCTGCCTCGCGGTAATGGCGCAGTGGTTTGCTCGGCAGCCAGTGTTCGCACAGTCGCTGCGCGAAGCGTTTCGGCAGGCGCTCCGCCAGCACGGTCTTGAATTCTGCGGCTGGACGTTCGCCCTGTTGCGCGAGCAACCATTCGAGCGCGTCGGCGTCCGGCAGCAGGTCCAGGCGCAAATCGTCGCCGGGATTCCAGTACGAGGAGATCTGCAGGATCGCCGGTCCGCTGATGCCACGGTGCGTGATCAGCATGAAGTTGCGGAAGCTCGTGCCGTTGCAGCGCGCTGCAATCGGCAAGGCGACGCCGGCAAGATCGGCCAGACGTTCCTGATGCTTGCCGCTCAAGGTCAACGGCACGAGTCCCGCGCGCGTCGGCAGTACGGAATGGCCGAACTGTCGCGCGATCTCGTAGCCGAAGCCGCTTGCGCCCATGCTCGGGATCGACAGTCCGCCGCTCGCGACGACCAGCACCGGCGCGCTGAAGGTGCCGATCGCCGTATCCAGATGAAACGCTTCGCCGTGGCGCACGCACGTCACCGCGCAATTGATCTCGATGCGCACGCCGGCCGTCGCGCATTCGGCTAGCAACATGCGCACGATCTGCTTCGACGAATCGTCGCAAAACAGTTGGCCGAGTTCTTTCTCGTGATACGCGATGCCGTGGCGCTCGACCAGTGCGATGAAATCGGCCGGCGTGTAGCGCGCCAACGCGGACTTGCAGAAATGCGGATTCGTCGACAGGAAATTTTCCGGCGTCGTGCCGGTATTGGTGAAGTTGCAGCGGCCGCCGCCGGACATCAGAATTTTCTTGCCGACCTTGTTCGCATGCTCGATCACGAGCACGCGTCGGCCGCGCCGGCCCGCCGCGATCGCGCACATCAAGCCGGCGGCGCCGCCGCCGACGATCAGGGCATCGAACGATTCGGCCATTCAACGCGCCGCTTGCGATGGCGCCATGCGCACGGCCGGATCAATGGTCACGGTGACATCCACGCCGAATACCTGCACCTGGTGATCCTGGATCATGCATTGCAACCGCATCGTGCGCTCGGCCAGCGCGGCGAGCGCGTCGACCGCGGCCGCGGGAATGTCGATCACGGTGAGATTCTTGGCCCGCTCGAACAGCGCCTTGTTCTTGTCCCACCAGACATCGGCAGCGCGCCCGCCGTAGTTGATCACGATGACCTGGCGCGCGCGACCGCAGGCCTTGCGGATGCGCTGCTCGTCCGGTTGGCCCAGCTCGATCCACTCGAGGATGTCGCCGGTGCGGTCCTTGTTCCACAGATCCGGCTCGTCGTCGCTGCTGATACCCTTGCCGAACTGGAGTCTGTCATCGGCAAACAGCGCAAACGCGAGTAGCCGCACCATCAGGCGCTCGGCGGTCTCGGACGGATGGCGGGCGAGGGTGAGCGCATGCGTCGCATAGTAATGACGATCCATGTCGCTGATCGCGAGCTCGGCCTTATAAGTGGTCGCGTTGACCGCCATGAACCTGCTTATAGCCTAGGAAAGCGGCGATTGTAGGCGTTTGTCGTGGCGCAACGGAATTGCCGCGAGTCGCTTAGCGCGAGGTCGCATTTTGCATTTCGTTCTGCAGCGCCGCGCAGCCGCTGTCGCCTTTGCCGAAACCGGTGTTGGTCAGTGGCACCGCCGCGGCAAGAGGCGCAGCAATGACCGCTAACCCAATGGCGCCCGCGCTGCGTGCGAGCAGCACGCCTTTGTCGATGCCGGCGTCCGGATGGCGGATGGTGCCTTTGATGTGAATCGGCGAGCGCAGCGACAGCAGGCGCAGGCTTTTCGTGTTCGAGCGCACGGTCAGATCGAGTTTCTCATTGGCCAGGTCGACTTGGCCGGTGACATTGAAGCGGGCGATATCGGTGTCGATGACGAAGGTGCGCGCATCGAACTTGCCGTCTTTGGCGACCAGATCGGCTACGCCGCAATCGATCTTCACTGGCTTGTCGCCGAACAGTTTGGTGAGCACGATGTTCGGAAGATTGAGCCCGGCGGTTTCGACAAAAGCTTTGCTGACGGTGCCGTTATCGAGCGCGGCTTTCAGTTCGCCGTTGGCGGTGCCGAGCAGGGCGCCGACGGATTCGCCACTCGCAGTCAGGTTGGCGGTGCCGCGTGCGGTGCCGAGATCCAGGTCCGTCGTTTCCGCGCTCTTGAACACGTGTTTGAGCTGCACGTCGTGCGCGGTGAGATCAAACGAGCCCTTGACCGGCGAACTGCGGCCGTCGAAACGCAGCGTGGAATCGACGTCACCGTAAGCAAAACGAAAGCGCAGCGGTTTGAGCGACAGTACGGCATTGTCCATGACGATGCGCGTATCGACTTTGTGGATGGGCAGTTCCGCATCGCGGAACACGTGGTCGCCGGTGAATTTGACGTCGGCATCCATTGCCCGCCAGCGCTCGGGGTGGAACGGTTCGACCGGCAGCACCTTGCCGGATGGGTCTGCGCTGGATTGCGCGCCGATGATCGGTGCCAGATCGCGAAACTGCAGGCGCTCGGATTCCACCGTTCCGGACAGCAGCGGTCGCGGCTGTTTCGTTTCATAGTTCAGATCACCGATCAGATCGCTTTCGCCGATTCGCGCGCTGAAATCTTCGTAGCGCAGGCGCTTGGCGTGCGGCGTGAAGCGGCCGATCAGATGGCCTTCGGTCGCGTACGGCGGCGATTCGGGCATCGTTACCCGCAATATGTCGTAAAGGTGCGCGAGGCTCTTGCCCGCCAGCCACAGGCGCAGGTCCAGTCCATCCAGATCGGTCGGATCGCTAAGCGTGCCGACGAACGCGATGCGGGTGTCGCCGATGCGCATGTCGGCGTGCAGTGGAAATGGTTGACTGGAGTTTTTCAGCGCGAGCACGCTGGCCATGCCGCCGTTGCCTTTCACGGCGTTGCCGCGCAGCGAGCCTTCGACCGTGAAAGCGAACGCATACTGCTGCAGTTCACGCGTGCCTTGCAGCGACTCGTCGCGCTTGCGCGCACGCGTGCTGAATTTACCGGCGGCGCCGGCGCCGATGCGTGCGGCGGCTTCGCGTTGCGACAACGCTTCCTGTTGGGCGACGAGTTCGTCGAACGGAATCGATTTCTGCAATGCTTGCAGATGTGCATGTACTTCGAGCGCATTGGTCCGGTCGCTTACGCGCAATTCACCGTCATCGAATTTGATGCTGCCCAGATTCAGATTCCACGGCGGCGCCGTCATTGAGGGATCCGGCGCGAACGTCCAGTTGTCACGCCCGTCGGCCAGGCGCTCGAGGCGCACATCCGGCGCGACAAAGCGCACGACCGGCACCGCTACCGTGTGCGCCAGCAGCGGCAACAGCGACAGATCGAAGTCGATGCGATCGGCCTTGCCCAACACGGCATTTTTTGCCCACGCCGGATTGCCGACGGTGACCTTGGATGCACTGATATTGGCGCCGGGTATCCACGCACGCCAGCCGTGCAGTTCAGGATCGTGCTGCCAGCGCACAAGCAGGTCGCCGTCGATCGTCACCGCGCGGCCGATCGCCGCGCCGACGTTTGTGCTGAGCCACGGCTTGGCGCGATTCCAGTCGACGTGCGCGAACGCCCACGCCGCGATGATGCCGAGCACGACCATCGCGACGATCAAGCCAAACAGAATGGCGAGGCTGCGTTTCATTGCCGATTCCATGCGGCGGTTCAAGTCCTCGTATCGTTTTACACCGCGAAGCGCAAAAACGCAGCGCGCCGCGGGTTCGCGGTCAGCAGCGATTCAGAAGAAAATGACCTTCAGTCCGTGCGGAGGGGCCGCGGGACCGGCGCTGCGGCGGACTTTGTTGGCAACAGTCGCGCGCCCGTTCGTTTCTGCACGATGGCCCATGTGGGCCATCGTGCAGAGAGTTACACAGTGGGTGCCTTGAGATCCAAACAGTGCAGAACCAACGTTGCATCCATCGTGTCAGGTTTGCGCGTGAAACCGAGGTGCGCAGCCAATTCACGCATCGCGGCATTGTCGGCGGCATCGAGCGAGTACAAGCATTCAATGTCGCGCGCTCTGGCAATCTCGATCAGTTCCTGCATCAACAGGGTGCCCAGACCGTGGTGTTGCCAGTCGTCGCTGACCGCGACCGCGCATTCGCAGGTCACGCCGTCACTGCGGACGTTGTAGCGGCACACCCCGATCTCGCGTTTGTGCGCACCCTCGGCGATCAGGGCGACGAGGGCCACGTCGCGCTGCTGGTCGACATTCACGAGCGCCTGGATCGCCGCCGGACTCAGCGACTTGACCTCGCCGAGAAAGCGAAAACGACGCGACTCGCGTGAGAGCCCCTCGACAAATTCGCGCTCCAGTTCGGTGTCACTGGCGCGGATCGGGCGGATCAGCACCGAGGTGCCGTCGCGCAGCATGACCATCCGATCTGCAATCACGGTTCGAAGCGGCCTAGCGCTCGTTTGATTGGATGTATTCACGTTGGTGCGGGCACAGATCATCGGTACACCAATACGGGTACGTGGCTATGCGTGAGAACTTTTTGCGTTTCGCTGCCGAGCAGAAAACCTTCGATGCCGCGGCGCCCGTGCGAGGCCATCAGGATCAGGTCGCAGCCTTTCTTCTGCGCGGCCTTGATGATTTCCTTGTATGGCTGGTCGCTGCTCGCATGCGAGGCGTCGCATTCCACGCCGGCATTGTTGGCAACGCGCTGTGCATAACGCAGATATTGGTTGGCGTGCTCGAGGCCGGACTTTTCGTATTCCTTGGGCGTCAGTTCGAGCATTTCCGCTTCGTACGTGAACGTGTGGAACTTCGGAATGACGTGCAATGCAGTTACGCGTGCCTTGCATTGCTTGGCAAACCGGACCGCATGTTTGACTGCTTTTTCGGAAAGCTTGGAACCGTCGGTCGGAACGAGAATGTGTTTGAACATCGTTGCTCTCCTCTGCGCGTTGGTGCGCCGGTTCAACGTGAGTCAACGATAGCCGCCGCTGCAGATGATGCCTTGACCCAAGTCAAATGTCGGCGATTTAGCTTTTCGACCTTGAGGGTGAAGTACCTCTACACCGCCTGCGAATAGCGAATCTGCCCGAGTGCGTTCGAGGTCAGGTAGGCGTCGAAGCACATGGCGATGATGCGCAGCAGGAAGCGGCCCTTGGGTAACACCCGGATGCAGCTGTCCGTGCAGGCAACCAGACCGTCGCGTTGCAATGGCTGCAAGCGCTGCAATTCCGCCGCGAAATACGCGGTGAAATCGATGCCGTGGCGAAGTGCGAACGGCGCGATATCGAGCCGGCCATGACACATCAGGCGCTGGATGGCATCGGCGCGAACGAGGTCATCAGGGCTGAGCGCCAGGCCGCGCTCGGTCGGCAGGGCGCCGGCATCGAGCGCGGCGCAGTAGCTCTTCATCTCTTTCGCATTCTGGCTGAACGTGGCGCCGACGTGACTGATCGCGGTCAAGCCCAGGCCGAGCAAATCGCAGGCGGCATGCGTGGAATAGCCCTGGAAATTGCGCTGCAACGAACCTTGCCGCTGGGCGATTGCCAGCTCGTCGTCCGGTAACGCGAAATGATCCAGGCCGATGTATACAAATCCTGCTTGCGTCAGTCGTTCGATCGTTTGCGCCAGGAGCGCCAGCCGCGTCGCGGCGTTCGGCATATCCGCAGTCTGGATTTGGCGTTGGGCTTTGAACCGTTCCGGCAGATGCGCATAACCGTACGCGGCCACGCGGTCCGGGGCCAGTGCGATCACCTTGTCCAAGGTCTGTGCGAAGCCTGCAAGCGTTTGCTTCGGCAGACCGTAGATCAAATCGACGCTGACCGAGCGAAAGCCGTGCGCGCGCGCCGCTTCGATCACGTCGCGCGTCTGCGCAAATGTCTGCACGCGGTTGACTGCGAGTTGCACGTCGGCATCGAAATCCTGAATGCCCAAGGAGAGTCGATTGAACCCGAGTTGCGCCAGCATGCGCACATACTCGGCGTCGGCGTAGCGCGCGTCGATCTCGATGCCGAATTCGCGTTCGCGCGCGGTGCTCAAGGTGAAATGCTCGGCCAGCGTCGCGAGCAGGCGCGTCATCTGCTCGGCGCTCAAGAAGTTCGGCGTGCCGCCGCCCAAATGCAGCTGGTCGACGACGCGGGTGCGGTCAAACATGGCTGAACTGAGCCTGATCTCGGTTTGCAAGCGCAGCAGATAGGCCTCGGCGCGGCTCGGATCGCGGGTGATGATGCGCGCGCAACCACAGTAGAAGCACGGGCTTGTGCAGAACGGCACGTGTACGTAAAGCGACAGTGGCCCTGCGTCTTGGTTCGACGTGGCGGCGGCAGCGCGGAGTTGGTCAACGCCGAAGTCGCTGCGGAAGAACGGCGCTGTGGGATAAGAGGTATAGCGCGGTCCGGGTATGTCGTAACGGGTGAGCAGCGCAGGATCGAATGCCTCGCTCGTGGGCGAGCCAAGCATCGCGTTGTCATCGGGGATCACCATCGTCGAGGGCAAATTCAAGCTCACGGTGAAAGGCACTCCAACGGTAACCAATGCGCGTGCAAGCCGGTGTGCACGAGCAACCAAGGACCGGCGGCGGTCAGTGCGGCGAACGAGAGCAGCGCGATCGCCGTTGCCGAACGCATGGATTTGCCGCCGCACCAGCGCAGCGCGCTGCCGAGGCCGTAGCTGCTGGCAACCAGTGCGGGCATAGTGCCCAAGCCGAATAGCAGCATGATGACTGCGCTGCGCAGTGGATCCATGCTCAACCACGCGAGCAGCAACACGGAGTAGACGAAGCCGCACGGCATCCAGCCCCAGATCGCGCCGAGCGCGAAAGCCTGGGGGAGAGTCCGGATCGGCAACAGGCGGCGCGCCAGCGGCGCGAGTCGCGGCCAGATGATGCGTCCGACACCCGTATCGAAACCGCGCAGCCGCCCGAGCAGAACCAGACCGATGCCGGCAAAAACCGCCGCGCTGATCAGGCGCAGCGTCGTGCGCACGCTGTCCTGGTCGACGAAGCGCACCAGCCATGCACCGGCGCCGGCAAGCGCCAATGCAGCCAGCATGTAGCTCGTCACCCGGCCGAATTGCATCGCCAGCAGCAAGCGCAGCGACGGACGCCGCGGGCCCTCGGCGCTGAGCATCAAAGCCCCGGATATGCCGCCGCACATCAGCACGCAATGGCCGCTGGCGAGCAGGCCGAGAACGAGCGCAGCCACCAATGTCGGTGAGCCGTTCATCGATGGTCTGTCGCGTCGCGAGGTAAACCCACGTCGTCGTTGCTGAGCGGGATCAACGCCGGCGTATCCAGATCATCGAATTGGGCGTGGTTGACGCCCCAGAAAAACGCCCATACCGCGCACGTCACGAGCACCAGACTCAGCGGGATCAGCAGCAGTACGATCGTCATGCCGGCACCGGTGCGAACGCGTCGTCGGAATGCAGTACCCGCAGCGGCTTGCACTGGTGTTCGCGGTCATTGATTCGCAGCGAGTTCAGCACCACGGCCAGTGAACTCAGCGACATGCCGATCGCGGCTGCCCATGGCGGAATCGCGCCAAGCGCGGCGAGCGGCACGGTGACCGCGTTGTATAGCAATGCCCAGGCGATGTTTTGCCGCATCACACGCAAGGTCTTCGCGGCGATCGCGCGCGCCGCGACCAGCGTGTCGAGGCGATCGTTGGCGAGCACGATATCGGCATTCGCCTGAGCGAGATCCGCGCCGCTCCCCAGTGCGATCGCAACGTCCGCCCCAGCCAGCACCGGCGCGTCATTGATGCCGTCGCCGACGACACCGACAAAACGCCCGCGCTCGCGCAGTTGCCGCAAGCGGTCGAGCTTGCGCGCGGGATTCGCCCGCGCCTGAAACGTTTCGACGCCGAGGCGTTGCGCAACGTCGGCCACGCGCGCGACGCTGTCGCCGCTGAGTATTTCGATGCTGGCGCCTTGTGCGCGCAGCGCCGCCAGAGCCGGTGCCGCTTCCGCCCGGATGTGCTCGCGAAACGCGAAGGCGGCGAGTGCGCCGGAGTCATCGGCGAGCATGATCTCGTCCGCATCCGCAAGCGGACGCTTGCCGAGTGCGAATGCGGCCGTGCCGAGCCGGTAATGCCGACCTTCGATGTCGCCTTCAACACCCTCGCCGGCAACACTGCGCAGATTCGCCGCCGCACTTGCAGCCTGCGCCGGCGCCGCAGAGCGCAGTGCTTGCGCCAGCGGATGTGTGCTACCGGTTTCCAGCTGCGCCGCGATCGCGAGACATTCGTCCGCGGAGCGTTGTGCCAGCGGCGCCACGCTGAGCAGTTCGACATCGCGATTGGTCAGCGTGCCGGTCTTGTCGAAGAGGAACTGATCGACGCGCGCGAGATTTTCGATGGCATTGGCTTTGAGCACGAGTACGCCGCGCCGGGCGAGCACAGCCAGCGCGCGTGCCAATGCGGCCGGAACCGACAAGGCGAAGGCGCAGGGGCAAGCCACGACGAGTACCGCGAGCGTTGCCGAAAACGCGCGGCTGGAGTCGACGTACCACCAAGCAAGCGCCGTGGTCGCGGCAGCGCACAGCAGTGCGACCACGAAATAGGCGGCGGCGCGCTCGCCATACGCCGCCCACTGCGGGCGTTGTTGCTGCGCCTGCCCCGCAAGGCGGACGATCGCAGACAGCATCGTCTCGGCGCCGAGCCGCTCGACGTGTATTTCGACAGGGCCGCCGCTGACGACACTGCCTGCGATCATGCGGTCACCGTGCCGACGGCGCACGGGTCTGGATTCGCCGCTGAGCAGCGATTCGTCGGCGTAGCATGCGGCCCCGACCAGGATGCCGTCGGCCGGGACGGTGGCGCCATCGGCGACCACCACGCGATCGCCGGCTTGCAGTTCGTGCACACCGATGCTTTCGAGCGCGCCGCTTGCAGAGCGTCGCTGGGCGATAGCCGGCTGCAGTCGCGCAAGTGCGTCGACCACATCGGTCGCGCGATGGCGCGTGCGCATTTCCAGATAGCGGCCGCCGAGCAGCAAGAATACGAACATGCTCGCCGAATCAAAATACACGTGGGCGCCGCCGCGCGCGGTTTCGATGGCACTGGCGACGAACACCAGTCCGAGCGCCAGCGCGATCGGCGTATCCATGCCGGGACGGCGCGCACGCCATTCGCGGCGTGCGCCGCGAAAAAACGGCAGCGCCGCGTAAAACACCACCGGTATCGTGACCAGCAGGCCGATCCAGCGAAAGAAATCGCGCGTCGAATTGTCGATACCTTCCAGGTCGCCGGCATACAGCACGATGGCGAACATCATCGCCTGCATCATGCCGAGGCCGGCGACGAGCAGGCGTTTGAGCGCGTCGCGCTGCTCGCGCATGGCGACGTCGTCCAGTGATTTGCGATTCAGCGGATGCGGCGTATAGCCCAGGCGCGCGAGTGCACCGAGGATCGTGCTGAGTGCGACATCATCCGGCTGCCAGACGATGCGCGCGCGTTTACCGGCGACGTTGACGCTGACTTCGCGCACGCCGGCGACCGCGGCCAGCGCATGCTCGATCAACCAGCTGCAGGCCGCGCAACGCAAGCCTTCGATCAGCACGTTGCTTTCGGCGCTGCCGTCACTGCGCCGATACACGTAAAGACGTTGCAGTTCGTCACGATCCCACACACTCAAGTCGACCGCGGCCGCTGCGCGCGGCGCGGTGGCGTCGCGCATTCGATAATAATCTGCCAGGCCTAGGCCGCCGATCCACTCGCAGGCAGCTTGGCAGCCGATGCAACATACCGGTTGCGACTGGCCGGCGACGCGTGCGAACAACATCGCGTCGGCGGCGAGCGTTTCACCGCAATGGAAGCATCTGGTTGCTGCGGCAGTAGGCATCGCTAGGCCTTCACGGGGTAGTCCGCTCGGCGGGTGTCGCGGCTGTGGTCGGCGGCAGCGGCGATGCGATCGAGCGGCCGACATGCGGCAATTCGTCGCGATGTGCGAAAGCGGTGGATACGAGCGCCAGCGACCCGGCCATGGTCGCTGCCAGCAGCGACACGATCAGCCAGACGGTGCCGACGGTGTACCACTCGTTGCGATTCTCGTTCATGGTGACTCCGGAGTGAAGAATTCGCCTTGTCGTTCGACGCGCACGGAACCGTTGCCATTGGCGACGACGAGTTCAATGTGTTCATGCGATTCGTGCCTGGTCTGGCTGGCGTGCAGCGTCAACGGAACGTTGGCCACCTCGCCTGCCGCAAGAGCGATTTCACCGGCTCCGACGACCTGCAGTCCCGGATGATTCTCGATCTGCAGGTGCAGGCGCTGTGGCGCGTCGGTCTTGTTGACGAGCTTGAGCGTATAGCTGTTCTCGATGCCGCCGTCGGTGGCCTGCCGATACAGCGCGTTGCGGTCGTGCAGGAGTTCGACGATGAGCGTTGCCCGATGCGTGACACCCCACGTGAAGGCGGTCAGCAACCCCAGGAGCAATGTGGCATACACGAGAGTGCGCACCCGCACGATGCGCCGCTTGCCGCCGGCAAGCATGTTTTCTGTCGTGTAGCGGATCAGGCCGCGCGCATAACCCATCTTGTCCATCACCGCGTCGCAGGCATCAATACAGCCGGCGCAGGCGATGCAATCGATCTGCAGACCGTGGCGAATGTCGATGCCGGTCGGACAAACCTGCACGCAAGCCTCGCACTCGATGCAGTCGCCCAGACCCAGCGCTCTTGGGTCAGCAGTTCTTTTGCGCGCGCCGCGCGGTTCGCCACGCGCGGTGTCATAGGAAATGATCAGCGTATCGTGGTCGAACATCGCGCTCTGGAAGCGCGCGTACGGGCACATGTACTTGCACACCTGCTCGCGCAAGTAGCCGGCGTTGCCATACGTCGCGAAGCTGTAGAACAGGATCCAGAATGCTTCCCAGCCGCCGAATGACGCCGCTCGCGCTTCCCGGGCCAGATCGAAGATCGGCGTGAAGAAGCCGACGAAGGTGAATCCGGTCCACAGCGCGAACGTGATCCACAGAAATTGCTTGGCGGACTTGCGCAGGATTTTTTCCCGCGTCCACACGCCCGCGTCAAGCTTGATGCGCTGATTGCGGCGACCTTCGCAAAGTCGCTCCAACCAGAGGAAGACTTCGGTCCATACCGTTTGCGGACACGCGTAACCGCACCACAAACGCCCCGCTACAGCAGTGAAGAAGAACAGGCTGATGCCGGCGATGATCAGCAGGCAGGTCAGCAAGAAAAAATCCTGCGGCCAAAACATCAGGCCCAACACGTAGAACTTGCGCGCCGGCAGATCGAATAGCACGGCCTGGTGGCCGCCCCATTGCAACCACGGCAAGACGTAGAACAAACCGAGCAATACGAACACGGCGGCGAGACGCAGGCGGGCGAAACGCCCGTCGATCTCGCGCGGGTATACTTTTGCCTGTGCCGCGTAAAGCGAACTGCCGGCATCCTCCAGCACCGTAATGGCAATGGGTTTAACCATCGTTCGCCGCGGCGTCGGCCAGTGGGGCTGCGCCGGCCGAATGCCGCCGCGTCGAAAGCAGTAGCACCGAGAACGCGCTCGATCCGAACGTGCAAGCCCAGAACATGAAAAAGCCGATGCTGTAGCCAAGCTTGCGCGAAATGCTCAGATGCGGCCAGGTGAGCTCGGCCAATTCGCCCGGATCGACGACCGCGAAAAACACCATGCTCGCCACGGCTGCGGCAAAGAACGACGGCCATGCCACGGCGCCGATGCAGGCCAGGCGCCGCTCGCGAGAAGTAGGCGCGCTGGTCACGGCGATGCTGCAACGCCGACTGTGTGCGCTTGTTGCGGTTGTTGCGATTGCGCCAGCACCCAGGCAGCGGCGAGGCGCGCGCGATCCTTGCCGAGCGTTGCTTCCCAAGCCGGCATCTTGCCGCTGCGCCCGTTTTGTATCGATGCCTTGATGTCGTCGAGCGTGCCGCCGTATAGCCAGACGTTATCGGTCAGATTCGGTGCACCGACAGCGGTATTGCCGTTGCCGTCGCTGCCGTGACAAGCCGCACAGAGCGCGAAGCGCGGTTTGCCGGCTGCGACGAGCGCCGCGTCGGCTTTGGCGCCGGACAGTGACAGCACATAGTTGGCGACTTCGTTGACACCCTGCTCGCCGAGTGCGGCACCGAGCGGCGGCATCGTGCCGTTGCGCCCGGCGAGAATCGTCGTCAGCACCTGGTCGGGCGCTCCGCCGTACAGCCAATCGGCATCGGTGAGATTGGGATAGCTCTTCGCACCGCGGGCATCGGAACCGTGGCACGCCGCGCAGTTGTTGGCAAACACATTGTGTCCCAGCGTCAGCGCCTGGGTGTCATGCGCGAGCATGTCGATCGGTTGATCGCGAAAGCGCGCGAATACCGCTTCCAGTTTGCGGTTGTTTTCATCGAGATCGGCTTTCACTTCTCGTGCGGAAGTCCAGCCAAGCGTCCCCGCGTTGGCGCCGAGTCCGGGATAAAACACCAGGTAGCCGGCGCCGAACAGCACACTGAGCACGAACATGCCGAACCACCAGCGTGGCAGCGCGTTGTTGTACTCGGTCAGGTCCTCGTCCCAGGTGTGACCGGTCGTATTGTCGTCAGGTTCGCCGGGCCGCCGCTTGGCGGTTGCAAGCAACAGCCAGACAACCCCGGCCACATTCGCAACCGTCAGCACGATGATGTACCAACTCCACGAGGCGGTCATGGACGTGACTCCTTTTCCGCCAGCGGCAGGCGCGCCATGACGGCGAACTCGTCGCGACGACGGCCGCTGTACGCCCAGCCGATGATGCCGCAATACAGTACGATCAGCAGCGCGGTAAGAATTCCCATGATCATGGCTGGTTCTCCTTCGGGCCGTATTTGCCGAGGTCTTGCAGATACGCGATCAATGCGTCCATTTCGGTCTTGCCGTTGACGGCGGTCGCAATCGATGCGAAGTCTTCCTTGCCGTACGGATCCCCGAGTGCGGCAAGGCCGCGCATGTGTTGCTCGATTTCCGTGGTCGAAACTTTGGCCTGCGTCAACCACGGGAATCCCGGCATATTCGATTCGGGCACCACGTTGCGCGGATTGGCCAGGTGCACGCGATGCCAGTCGTCGCTGTAGCGGCCGCCGACACGCGCCAGATCCGGTCCGGTGCGCTTGCTGCCCCACTGGAACGGCCGGTCATAAACCGATTCGCCGGCGACCGAGTAATGACCGTAGCGCTGCACTTCGGATGCGAGCGAGCGGATCATCTGCGAATGGCAGTTGTAACAGCCTTCGCGCACGTAAATGTCGCGACCGGCAAGCTGCAGCGGCGCATACGGCTTGAGCCCCGGGGCTGGCTGGATAACTTGGGCCTCGAACATCAGCGGCACGATCTCGACGAGACCGCCGACGCTGATCACGAGCGCCACCAGCACCGCCATCAAACCAATATTTTTCTCTAGCGTTGTGTGTTTCATGGCGCTTCCTCTAGGCCGCGACCAAAGTCGGAATCAGTACCGGTTCCGACGCACGCGCGCCCGACCAGGTCTTCCAGGTATTCCAGGCCATGATGAACATGCCACTGAGCACCATCAGGCCGCCGAGCAGGCGCGTGACGTAGAACGGGTGAGTCTGGCTCAGCGATTCAACGAAGGTATAGGTCAGCGTGCCGTCGGTGTTTGTGGCTCGCCACATCAGGCCTTGCATCACGCCGGCAATCCACATTGATGCAATGTATACAACGACACCGACCGTTGCGATCCAGAAATGCAGGTCGATCAGGCGCGTCGAATACATGCGCTCGGCGCCGACCAGGCGCGGGAACATGCTGTAGATGCAGCCGATGCTGATGAACGCGACCCAGCCGAGCGCGCCGGCG
>Ga0163163_10001531_pt1 | contig 19483 bp, 13 predicted proteins | sample S65metaG_FD_119766 | JGI IMG/M metagenome (GOLD analysis project Ga0163163, IMG submission 119766) | Switchgrass rhizosphere microbial communities from Kellogg Biological Station, Michigan, USA - S6-5 metaG | ecosystem: Host-associated > Plants > Roots > Rhizosphere > Soil | place: USA... | reverse complement strand
GAGCCTGGTAAAAGCCGTCACGCAGCTGAGCTGGGAGATTGTTGGTTAACCATTTTCTGCTCGCTTCGGTTGAGCCAAATTCCTTCTCGCCGGAAGCATATGCAGTAGCAAACTCAGGCACCGACTCCGGACCAGTAATGAATTCCTGATCTATTTCGCGACAATAAACTGACTCGCAATCAGCAGCCTTCAGCCAATCGATTAGCGCCTGGCTCCCGCCAAGTTTTGAATAGAAGCAGTCGCGGCTAACGATCGGTCGTTGTTCTGCTACATCCAGCACCGGCTTATTCTGCTCGAGCGTTCCTTTGAGAAGGTAGAACCTCTTACGCGAAAGACCCTTGGTTGCCTGGTCGACACGCACGCGCACACGAAGTCGGAGAACGCCGGTTGGTTTTTGAGGCGGGGGATTTTGAGACGTGACTGATGTCGAGTAGACGACAAAAAGAGTGAGGACCAGGATGACAGCACTGGTCGATCGCGTCCGATGACTGACAAGTTTCATATGCGAGCTAGAGATTTGGGCTTCGAGGAAACTTCAAGAATGGCAACCGAACGCCACGTACAAAAATTTGATCGGCTCGTATGGCCGTGGGTGGTGAAAATCCATTTGCTCCCGCAGCGCCGATTAAATCGTCCTGATCTACTCCATCACCGCTGATACCAATTGCTCCCACTAACACTCCGTTCTTGTACAGCGGCACACTACCTGGAAATATCTGAATACCATTTGCCAGACCTGGGATTGACGTACATTGAAGCAACGGCGCGAAAGGCGGTGTCAAAACCGACAGAAAGTTTGTCTTGACGATATCTAGTTGGAGGCCGTCGTTGAAAGGGCTCCATTCGCTGATCGAGGTACTGAACGGACCAGCAGCTGTATTGTCGATGCCGTCAGGAAAAAAGGGCCGGTGCAGAAATCCGTTCGCACGATCTGTAAATGCAATCGACCCATCAAGGTGAAGCCCATCGGCAAGTGCGCGATCGACGTACGACCCGAAGCCCGCCGCTCGCAGACGGGTCGCAGCGTTAGGTCCTGAGAAAAACGCTGCCGTTCGCGCTTTTTGCACTGCGACATCGAAACCGAATATAGGTGCATCCTGTTGGCGAAAGACTCCCAACACGACACCCTCGGCATCAACTACAGCCATTGTTACGCGTGCGTTGCTGCCGAGAGGTTGCCGGATTGCTGCGCGCGTGATGTTCGCCTGTTGAGCCGCGTGCGAAATGATTGTTTGCACTTCCGTTGCCGTAAGTGCGCTGCCTCCCGGTGCAGTACCGCCAATGAAGGGAAAGAATCGTGTGTTTACTTCGCCGCTGATACCACCAACAACCACTGGCACGAACTGCGAATCGTTTCCCCCTGGAGGAAAGATCACGAATGCTCCCACCAGTGATCCAAAAGGAGTGGTTGGTGGAGCTGGCGCGTTAACGACGGTGGAGTAAGGGAGTCTGATTCCGTCGACCAGGATATTGTCAGCGCGAATCAGAGGAGGAGCTTCATAACCTCGCACAGCCGACGCTGCTATCAGCTCCTCAAAAGGTTGATCTGAGTCAGTTGGATCCCGGTCGACTGTGTACAGACCGTCGCCTTCGATTCCGATTCCACCAGCCGGCTCGCCATTCTTGTAGATTGGTAGTCCACCCGGATCACCTGACAGTCCAAGCCTCGCGCTAACGCGATTGATATCGCTGCAGGGCAGAGATGAGAACTGTACGCCGTAGAGTGGGCCAGCCGGGCGAAAACTGATGCCAGGTGGAAAGTGTTCCTGAATGATGAATCCCGCAGTTCGAGTAGTGAAAGCATTCCCGTGTGTACTGAAGAACGCTGCGGTGGCGGCCTTCGCAGTTGCGGCCTGAAATGGCAGCACGATCGCTCCTTCAAGACCGCGGCCCAATGCGCCGACGCTTCGAATGGTGGTTGTTGTGGGGGCGCCGGACATCGGGAAAAAGCCAATTACATTAGCTTCTCGATCAGTAACGACAATGGTAACCGGATGTCCGAGAGCCGTTGCCGCAGAGGCCGCTTGCGCGATGATTGTCTGTATATCCTCCACCGTGAGATTGGTTGTTTTGGGGACGGCTGGAACAACGAGGGCAGATTCTGTACCCGGTGTTGGAACTGAGTTTGGATCGTCCGCCGGGCCATCACCTACATGCCCTATGCCCACGCGCACACGATTGCTCGTGACTCCTTGATACTTGATCCGAACAAGCACGTCGCCGACGTCACCTAGACTTTCGCTTAACCGCAAAACTATTGAAGTGGCCCATGGTTGATCGGGGACGGTTCCTACGTGTTCCACAACAAGCGTGTGCAGGTTGTGGTCGGCGTCTTCAGCATCTGCAGTTAAAGCCGTTGCAGTTTCACCTGCCTGGAGTTGCAGGTGCATGGCAAAGATCATAATTCGGGTTGCTGGATCGGGACCGAACTGGACGGGAGCTGTTGTGGAGAAAGGTTCGCGTTGATGAGTCACTGAGTCAAACGCGATGGCGCGCGTAGAATCGTCCCTACTGATTAAGATCGGCCCAGTGAGTTGTGCACCTGTCTTATCAAGGCTGAACAATGTGAACGCCAGCAACACGGCACAAAACAATCCAACCGAGAATAGACGGTGGTGTGATTTTGACGATGCAGGCATTGGCGCGACCGGTAATCCGGACAACGTAGGAAAGTCGCGAAGTAATTTACCACAAGGAGATAGAAGAAAGATCATCCGCAGATTTCGCAGATTACGCAGATTGATTTTGAAACGTTTGGTTGGTTTTCCTTTTTGAAAAAGAAATCTGCGTAATCGGCGCAATCTGCGGATGATGCTTCTGATTGAAAATCTCTTTGCTTCGACTGCGGCGTATGTTACAAGGCAGAACGTTCTAGAGTCTTGGTCCTTCTCTCCTGATCAACGTGCACCCTGGCTTATTTCGACTAGCGGCAATCATTTCGCTGACTCTGTTCAGCAGTCTGTCGCTTTGCGGACAAACCTCCGGTCAACTCCACGGCACTGTTCGCACCGCAACCGGATCACCCGTCGCGGGAGTTACGGTTGTTGCTACGAATCAGGTCACGCGATCCACGAGAGAAACGCGAAGTCAGTCTGATGGTAGTTACTCGCTTCAACTACCCGCTGGCGCATATCGGCTTACACTAGCGCAGCCTGCTGTTGCTCAATTCGACAAAAGCAAAACCTACGGCGACTTCACAATCGTTAAGGACGACACACTTGAAAACGTAATTGTCGAGCCAGGCAAAGATACGTCGATTGATATTTCACTCGCGCCCGAGACCCCGGAAGCTAGACAACCCCAGCAACAACGTACGACTGAGGATCGCTGGCGAATCCACTTTCCTGAATATGATCGCTATGGTGACCGCGGTGCTCGTGGAAGAGACATCCCTTTCAAAAAAGGTCGCTGGTGGAATCCTTACAACCAAAGCGTTCTAAAAGGCGACTACCCGATCAAGGGCGACAAGACCTTTTTGATCTTGTCAGCAGTTAGCACGACTACAATTGAACAACGACGAGCACCCACACCTTCCGATGTCAGCAGTGTTGATCCGGTCAGTGCTGAATTCTTTGGTCGACCTGAACAACTTGCGGTTAATGAAACGCTCCAACTCACGTTCGAAATGTTTCATGGGGACACCAGCTTCAAACCACGAGACTGGGCGATCAAGTTTTCTCCCACCTTCAGTATCCCCAACTATGTAAATGCTCGGGAGAATGGAGTCATAAATATCGACGTGCGGCGTGGAACCAATCGCACCGACTGGCATGCCTCACTCGAGGAAGCGTTTGGTGAACTAAAGCTCGCTGACGTTGACGCAAACTACGATTTCGTTTCGGTGCGGGCGGGTATTCAACCGTTCGTTTCAGACTTTCGTGGCTTCATCTTTTCCGACAATAACCTTGGCGGCCGCGTTTTTGGATCTTTGGATAACAACCGTGTTCAGTTCAACGCTACCTATTTTTCAATGCTGGAGAAAGACACGAACAGTGGTTTGAATCGACTAGACACAAGACATCAGAATGTCTACATCGCCAACGTGTTTCGCCAGGATTTTATTCGCAAGGGTTACACCATCCAGGGGAGCTTTCACTTTAACGATGACAGACGGAGCATCGAGTTTGATCGTAATGGTTTCCTCGTCAGACCTGCGGCAATTGGCGACGTCACACCTCATGCGATCAAAGTGGCATACCTGGGAGTCAGCGGTGACGGTCATCTTGGCCGGCTAAACTTGAGTCACTCCTATTACTACGCGTTTGGACACGACGACCGAAACGAGGTCGCGGGCCGTAAAGTCGACGTAAGATCAAACATGGCGGCGGTTGAGGCCTCAGTGGATCACGATTACCTTCGCTTCAAAAGTTCGTTCTTATGGGCACAGGGTGATAGGAACCCAACCGACGATAAGGCCACCGGGTTTGATGCGATCTTTGACGACCCGAATTTCGCGGGGGGGCAATTTTCATTCTGGGTGCGCAATGGAATTCGTCTGACACAGACTGGTGTTGGCCTGGTGCAGCCCAACAGTCTTCTTCCGAGTTTGCGCAGCAGCAAAATCCAGGGACAGGCAAACTTCGTCAACCCTGGGATCTTTATTTACAACGCGGGTGTTGATGTTGAGGTGACGCAGAGAATCAAAGCGGTGTTCAATGCAAACGTTTTGCGTTTTCATCGAACTGAGCCACTTGAGTACCTCTTGTTTCAGAATCGAATACGACATGACATTGGTATTGATTACAGTTTAGGCGTCGCCTATCGGCCGTTTCTCATTAACAACTTCACTTTGACTTTTGGTGCTGCGGCTTTGCAAACAGGGCGTGGGTTTCGCGACATCTTTACCGACAGGTCCCGCAACTGTCCGCCCGGTGTCAGCGACTTCTGTGAGCCGGACGTGATCAGTCCAAACAAGATGCTTTACCAGTTGTTTGCACAAGCGAAGTTTGTGTTTTGAAAGTTCAATCCCGCACACGGCAGTGTGCGGATGGTTCAGATCCTTTCTAACAAGGGCGGCAGCATAGGCCCTCCGGCGCGCAAGCGCGCGGAGGAAAAATAGAGCTGCTCCTTTGTAGAAAGGACCTGAAAGATCCACCAACTGCCGTTGGTGGGATTCGAATGCCGGATCTTAGAAGATGAGTAAAGTGAAATTCATTCTATTCGGATTAATCGTTCTTTCGATTTCGTTCGTACTTGTGCGCTCGATTTCTGCCGGCCGGACTGAATCTACTTCTGACTCACCTCAGAACGCTCAACCTACTTCGACAGCGCCAAAACTCGAAGGCTGTGTCTCCTGTCACGGGTTGATCGAGCCAATGCACAAGTACGGCACCACTGACACGCTCGATAAACTAAAGGACGGGAAGGACGCGGTCGGCTTGAGTTGCACAGCCTGTCACGGAGGCAATCCCGCGGTTTCAAAAACTAGCAATGACCCGCAAGAGATCGAACGCGTGAAAAAACAGGCGCACGTTCAGCCACTTTTTCCTTCTGCGTGGAAACGAAATGGGCGCAACACCGGCGCGAATCCGGAACGCACGAATACTCTGCTCGCAAAAGAAAGTTGGGAGTTTGTGCGATTCATCAATCCTGGTGATTTGCGAGTCGTAGCCAAGACGTGTGCCGGCGGTGCTTGTCACGACGTTGAATCGAAGAACGTTGGTCGCAGCATGATGACGCATGGTGCGATGCTTTGGGGCGCGGCCCTTTACAACAACGGCAGTTTTCAATTGAGGGATGCTCGATTCGGCGAAAGCTATGATCAGCAGGGACGGCCGCAGACTCTGCTTCAGAACTCAACTGAAGAGCAGCGAAGAACAAAAGGCTTTCTAACTTTATTGGATCCGATCCCTCGTTGGGAGATCTCTCAGCCAGGCAACGTGCTTCGCGTTTTCGAGCGCGGTGGCAAGCGACGACTCGAAGTTGGATTGCCAGACAAAGATGAAGATCCAGGTAAGCCTGATAAGGGTTTAAGTGCGCGCGGATTTGGAACGCTACAGCGCACTGACCCTGTTTTTCTTGGATTACAAAAGACGCGCCTGCTTGATCCTACGCTTAACTTTCTCGGTACAAACGATCACCCGGGAGACTATCGTTCATCGGGATGCTCTGCCTGTCACGTGATCTACGCAAACGATCGTGATCCCTCCCACTCAGCTTTTTATTACGAAGCAGGTAACCTGGGTCGCTCGCAGACCGCCGATACAAACATTCCCAGGGATGAATCCGGTCACCCGATCAAGCATCAGTTCACCAGCCAGATCCCGTCTTCACAATGCATGGTCTGTCATATGCACCCCGGCACAAATATGGTGGCCAGCTATCTCGGCCTGACGTGGTGGGACAATGAGAGCGATGGTTCGCGAATGTATCCGGCGTCGCAGCACAACCCGAGTCAGGATGAAGAGCAGGAAAAACTGGATCGTAATCCGGAAGGTTCAAGTCTGCGCGGGTTGTGGTCTGATTTCGATTTCCTCGCGAAGACTGGTACTGCTGATTTCAATTCACTCTTGAGAAACACTCAGTTTGCCGACTCACACGGTCACGGTTGGATGTTTCGCAAAGTTTTCAAGCGCGACAGAAAAGGGAACCTGCTCGACGCCCAGGGCAATATCGTCTCGCCTGACGATCCGGAAAAGTTCAGCAAGGCAGTTCACCTAAACGATATTCATCTCGAACGCGGCATGCATTGTGTCGACTGTCATTTTCGTCAGGACGCGCACGGCGACGGAGTGCTCTACAACGAACCGCGAGCGGCCATTGAAATCACTTGTGAAGATTGTCATGGTTCGGTTCGACAGCGTGCGAAGTTGTTCACCTCGGGCTTTGCGGCAGCGACAGTTACGGGGGCTGCCGCGCAACGTCGCAAGACACAAAACCAACCATTAGTCGGTCAGGACCTCAGTCGCATTTTTGTGCGCGATGAATCGGGTACGAAGATTCCGCTGATGCAACGAGTCCCTCGTGATCGTAAGCGGAAGAGTGAAAAGGGAACTGATGTCGATCTGAAGACCGGCGACATCGTGCAGAACTCAATGGTGGTGCCGGGACGCTGGTGGCGTGTTCCGCAAACACTCGATACGGTCACACCCGGCACTCGCGACTTCAACGAGCGATCTCAATATGCGAAGACAATTCGAAAAGACAACGTGACCTGGGGCACGGTTCCGCAAGACGGTAATCAACTCGCGCATCGCGACAACGACATGACTTGTGTTGCCTGTCATTCGTCATGGGTGACGAGTTGTTTCGGATGTCACTTGTCGATGCAGGCAAACAGGAAGATGCCGAATCGTCACAACGAAGGCGGCGATTCACGAAACTTCACCCAGTACAACTTCCAGGTGCTGCGTGACGACATCTTCATGCTTGGACGCGACGGAACTGTTACCGGCAATCGGGTCGCACCGGTCCGATCATCATCTGCCGTTTTGGTGAGCTCTCAAAACCAAAATCGAGAGTGGATCTATTCGCAGCAGCAGACAACTTCGGCCGAGGGTTTTGCCGGACAGTCTTTCAATACGCATGTGCCGCACACAGTCAGAGCAACTGAGACTAAAACCTGCAGTGACTGTCACGTGTCGCAGAAGAATGACAACAATGCCTGGCTGGCGCAGTTGCTCCTGCAGGGAACAAACTTCGTCAACTTTATGGGACGGTATGTTTATGTCGCCGCGAGCGACAGCCTCGAAGTTGTTGTTGCTACCGAACATTCAGAGCCGCAGGCAGTGATCGGCAGCACACTCCAAAAAATTGCGTACCCGGCAGACTACGACGAGTTTGTTCGCGGCGGCAGTGAACTGAGCACAGCCTATGAACACGTGGGAAATCCGCGCGTGTTACAGGTGCAACTGCGTGGAGAGTACGCCTACGTTGCGGCGGGTGAAGGTGGATTGCGTGTTTATGATGTGGCGCAGATTGATCAAAAAGGATTCTCGGAGCGTATCACGACCTCTCCTGTCTCGCGCTTTGGTCAGAAGTTCTGGGTCAAGACGAAATATGCGACTGCAATCGCGGCACCCACGACGTTGGCCGTCGATCCAGCGCGATGGCGTGTGAAGGCTGATGGTTCGATGATCGATCCGATTCGCGCCAGTATGCTGACAGGCGAGGCTCGCAATCAGCTAATTAACGACGAGCAGCCAATCCATCCGCTGTACGCGTACCTGTACGTTGTTGATAAATACGAGGGTTTAATTCCTGTAAACGCCGCTACACTGCTCGACGGTGATCCACTTAACAACTACCTCAAGCGCGCACTGGATCCAGCAAAGTATCGTAGCGCGGCATTCAATCCCGATGGCGCTCTAACTGGAGCAAGCAACATAACGATTGCTGGAAAGTTTGCTTTCATAGCGACCCCGAGTGCGGTCGTAATCGTCAGTATCGATGATCCACTGAACCCGAAGATCGTTAATCGAGTTTCTCTTCGGAACCCCCGGTCGATTGCCATTCAATTTCGTTACGCGTTCGTCGTCGATCAGGATGGGCTGAAAGTGATCGATGTAACGCAACCGGAGCAAGCTCGAATTGTTGACGGTGCTGTTGTGCCACTCTCAGATGCCCACGATGTCTATGTGGCACGGACCTATGCCTATATTGCGAATGGGAAGGATGGAGTTGCGATTGTGGACGTCGAGCAGCCGGAACATCCTCGACTCGATCAAACTTTCAACGCGAACGGGAAACTCAGCGACGTACATCAAGTCAAGATCGCAATGACGAATGCGAGTTTGTTTGCGTACGTTGCCGATGGAAAGAATGGTTTGCGGATTCTGCAACTCACCTCACCAGAGACGATGCCGGAGTATGCCGGGTTTAGCCCACGACCTCGACCAGTATTGATCGCGACGTTTCAGACAAAGGGCGATGCGCTAGCTGTGTCAAAGCCGTTGGATCGCGATCGAGCTGTTGACGAGAGTGGGAATCAGATTTCAGTGTTTGGACGTCGCGGCGCACGACCGTTTAATTACGACGAGATCATTCGGATGTTGAAAACGAATGATGGCACTGGTGATTGGTTTAAAGTCAGTGATGTTCCTCGAGCAAGCAAGGAATAAAGACAAGTAATAAAGAACAAGTTAGGAAGGTTCCTTATTTGTCCAATTCTACTGCTACATTAATTCCTGGCGCAGTTTCAGAAGCAGCGCTTTTGCTTCTTCACCTGAAAGCGATTCGTTCGCCGACCTAATCTCATCGATCACTTTCTGATTAGCAAAATCAAACAGCGAGGCTTGTGCGGCAGCCTTCCGTCGTCCCGCGCGGGTAGCCGCTTTCTCGAGGGCGCTGTCAGCGGCAGCAGCCTTTGCTGAGAGTGGTACTTCAAGATGTGACTCTTCATCCGCAAACACTTCCAACTCGTAACGTTCTAATCGTTCCAACACGTCTCGAGCATTCGCCAACACTACGGGAGGTAAACCAGCGAGTCGTGCGACCTCGATGCCGTAAGACTTTGACGCGCGACCGCGTTCGAGGCGATGTAAAAAAACGACTTCGCCTTCGCGCTCGGTGGCGGTGATTTGATAGTTCTGTGCGCCGGGAAGACGCTCGGCCAACTCGGTAAGTTCGTGATAGTGAGTTGCGAACAGGGTCTTGGCAGCGTGTTCTGCGGAGTTGTGAAGATACTCGGCAACTGCCCACGCGATCGACAAGCCATCAAACGTAGCAGTTCCTCTTCCAATCTCATCCAGTAGAACCAGTGATCGTGGAGTTGAGCTGTGTAGGATCGCAGCGGTCTCAGTCATCTCGACCATGAATGTCGAACGACCCCTCGTCAAATCGTCAGATGCACCCACTCGCGTCCAAATGCGATCGAGCAGAGGCAAGCGCGCGCGTTCCGCAGGCACGAAAGATCCCATCTGGGCAAGAATGGAGATGAGGGCCGTCTGCCTTAACACGGTGCTTTTTCCACCCATGTTCGGCCCGGTGATTATCAACAGACGATCAGTCGAGTTGTTTAGATAAATACTGTTCGGCACGAAGGGCTCGTCACTAAACACCTCGATTACCGGATGACGACCCTGCACGATTTCGAGTTCATCGCTGTCGTGCATGACTGGACGTACGAAACGACGGCGCGCCGACGTTTCCGCGGAAGAAGCTATAGCGTCGAGCGCTGCGAGTGCTCGAGCGGTAAGCTGAATGCGTTTTGTCTCAGCAGCGATCTGGCGACAGACTTCGGTGAAGAGTTCAGTCTCGAGCTGGATTATTCGTTCCTCCGCGCCAAGGACTTTCTTTTCTACATCGCGCAGTTCGGGTGTGGTGAAGCGCTCAGCGTTTGCGAGAGTTTGACGTCTCTCGTAGTCGGAGGGCACGCGCAGCGCATTAGCTTTTGAAACTTCGATGAAGTAACCAAAGACGCCGTTGAAACGAATCCGCAGATTGCCAATACCACTCCGCGTGCGTTCGGTCGCTTCCATTGCGGCAATGATCTGTTTGGCGTTTGTGCTTACTGACCTGAGCTCGTCGAGTTCGGCGGAGTATCCTTCACGAATGGTGCCGCCGTCAGTGAGTTTTACCGGTGGGTCGTCGTTGATAGCTTTCGCGATGAGTGAACGAATGTCAGGTAGTTCGTCAGTGTTCTCGGCTAGCACCTGCAACATTGACGACGGCAAACCAAACAGTGCTTCGCGTATCTCGGGAACTTGATTGAGAGAGCGCAACATCGCGACCAGGTCACGAGGAGTTGCGGAACCCAGGCTCACTCGACCCAGAACCCGTTCGAGATCTGAAACTTCCTTCAACAGAGATCGAAGTCTGTCGCGTACTCGCTGCGTCGTGACCAAATCTTCAACTGCTGCCAGACGCGCCTCGACTTCGCCACGCTTGACGCACGGTCGCAACAGCCACGAGCGCAGGAGTCGTCCACCCATGCCGGTAACTGTTTGATCAATCACTTGCAGTAACGAGCGCCCGCTACCCCCGGCCAGAGATTCGACGAGTTCAAGGTTCCGAACGGTGACACTATCAAGCACGAGGTGGTCTTGCGGCTCGAAGTAAACCAGGTCTGTGACGTGAGCGGCCGCGGCGCGTTGAGTTTCCTGTGCATAACGCAAGCAGACACCTGCTGCGCGAATGGCTTCATCTTTCTTAATCAATCCGTAGCCGTCGAGTGTCTTGACCTTGAAGTGTTCCAGCAGAAGGTTCTGACAGTCATCCTTTTGCCACTGCCAATCTTCGATGGGAGTCAAAGTAGAAGCAATGCCGTACTCGTATGCGGAAACCAGATCAGATTGCACGGTCGCATTAGAAGATGAGTTTTGATCGAGCGGCAGAGGAGCAGTGTGAACTCTTCCGGTGAGCCCGGATTTAATCAGTGGAGCGAGCGATGCGGGGAACAGCAATTCACGGGGAGCAAACGATTCCAAATCGGCGCGAATGCGTGTCCATGATTCACGGCCGGTTTCCTGCGTGACGCGAAATTCGCCGGTCGAAATATCGAGGAACGCGGCTCCTACGGTTTCTCCGGCACTGCAAATTGCAGCGAGGAAAACTGACTCGCGCGCTTCCAGCAGTTGTGGATCGATTGGCGTACCAGGCGTGACGATGCGAACGACTTCGCGGCGCACCAGCTTCTTGGTTTTTCCAGCTTCTTCGGTTTGTTCGCAGATGGCAACTCGAAAACCTTTGCGAACCAGGCGAGCGATGTAGTTGGCGGCCGAATGGTGTGGCACGCCACACATCGGAATCGGGTTGTCGGATTCTTTTTGTCTCGCCGTTAGAGTGATTTGCAACTCACGCGAGCCAACGACGGCATCGTCAAAAAAGAGTTCGTAGAAATCACCCAGACGAAAGAACAAAAGCGTACCGGGGTGTTGCTGTTTTAGTTCCTGGTACTGCCGCAGCATCGGCGTTGGATTTGGAACATTCATATGTGAGTAAGGTGGGTCGAATAATCTCCGATAACTTTTCGTTTGTCGAGCGTGCTCGTAGTGATGACTACTCGTTTTCGGTTGTTTCCTCTGCGCAATCGAGCCGCAACCAAATCATGTTGTTGTTCGCAACGGCTTCGCCGCATGATGTGAGGAATGGCTGTGCCTTTCCGGTTGGCTAACCCTTTCGCCTGGGCTATGCCCTTGCTTTAGGTCTCAGTATAACTTCAAGGTGGTGGGCGATCCGGTAAAAATTATTCTGTATATTTTCCCGATAAGGGCGCAGCCCGGAAGTGAGAGAAGCAAACGGAAAGGCACAGCCATTCCTCATACCAGGCGGCGAAGCCTTGCCGAAAAGAAAATCTTGGTAACAAGAAAACAAGAAGTTGCTGGTTTGCCACGCAGAGAAGTAGAAACCGACCGTATTGCTCGATTACTAAACCAAACGAATCTATGGTAATTTGCACAGCCAACCTAAAGCAGAAGCCTAGAACGAGCAAACTCTTGGCGCATTGAATCAAACCGTGGACAGTACTCCGTCGAATTCAAACAAATCCACTGCAGCACGTCTTCTCTCCAATTCTCTCCAGGAGCACTTGGAAACTCTTCAAACTCTTCTAGGGACGACACTCATCGAAATCGAACGATCAGGGCAACTAATCATCGACGTACTGAAGAGTGGTAAGAAGGTGCTCGTCTGTGGAAATGGGGGTAGCGCCGCTGACGCTCAACACATTGCTGCTGAATTAGTAGGGCGCTACGAAAAATCCAGGCGTTCTTTTCCAGCAATCGCGTTGACCACCGACACTTCCGCGTTAACGGCGATAAGTAACGATTTTGGTTTCGATGAAGTGTTTGCACGCCAGGTCGCGGGTTTGGCGCAAGCGGGTGATGTCCTCATCGCTATAAGTACGAGCGGAAAGTCGCCGAATGTTTTGAAGGCTGTAGCAAAGGCGCGCGAACTCGGGTGTCGAACTATTGCGTTGACCGGCGCAGCAGCTGAGCCATTAGCCTCGGCGTGTGAAGTGGCAGTTGTCGTACCGTCGCAACGCACCGCGCGCGTACAGGAAGCACATATCACGATTGGACATTTGTGGTGTGAGATGGTTGATGAGTTGATGTCCGATCCGCTTTAGCATGCTGGGATTTTCTCTGCGTCGCCTCTACGTTCTCTGCGCCTCAGCGGTAAACTCGGAACGTCAGCAAAGTCGATGCTAGTTACACGTAGTGCTCGACCAAAGCTACATTGACGAAGAATAAACTTGAAACTCGAAACGTTAAACTCGAAACTAACCCTATGCGCATACTAATCACTGGCGGTGCCGGCTTCATCGGTTCACATCTCAGCGAAAGACTTCTGGGCGAAGGTCACGAAGTCTTATGTCTTGATAACTTCTTCACGGGCAGGCGTGAAAACATCATGCACTTGCTCGACAATCCACGCTTCGAGTTGATACGACACGACGTGACTGAACCGATCCTCCTCGAAGTGGATCAGATCTACAACCTCGCATGCCCGGCGTCACCAGTTCATTACCAGTACAATCCGGTAAAGACAGTCAAGACGAGTGTGATGGGAGCGATCAATATGCTCGGACTCGCAAAACGTGTTCGAGCCAGGATCCTGCAAGCGTCTACCTCTGAAGTTTACGGGGATCCTTTGATTCATCCGCAGCAAGAGGACTACTGGGGAAATGTTAATCCGATTGGCTTGCGCTCGTGCTACGACGAAGGAAAGCGTTTGGCCGAGACTTTGATGACGGACTATCACCGTCAGAATAATGTGGATATCAGGATTGCCAGAATCTTCAACACCTACGGACCACGCATGCTGGAGGACGATGGTCGTGTCGTTTCTAACTTTGTTGTGCAAGCGCTCCGCGGTGAATCATTGACGCTCTACGGTGAAGGACAACAGACACGTTCGTTCTGTTACGTGGACGATTTGTTAGAGGGCCTAATCAGGCTAATGAACGTTGATGATTTTCATCAACCGGTAAATCTCGGTAATCCCGGAGAATTTACAATCAAACAGCTTGCCGAAGAGGTCATGCGGATCATCGGAGTCGACACCGGCTTTAAGTACCTGCCCTTGCCCGAAGACGATCCGAAACAACGCAAGCCCAACATAACTCGCGCTCAGGAATTGCTCGGATGGAATCCTACGATTTCTTTGCCTGAAGGCTTAGACAAGACGATAGACGACTTCAAGAGACGCAGACAACAAGCAGTTTAAGGCCCCCAGATTCTCTCCAGTTGCGCATTCTCCAAGTTGCAGCGCGTAGTCTGACTCCGCGGAAATGCAATACAACCTCGGTAACACGCATTACATGACTGACACGAAAACAGTGCCAGTCGTCACCCTGTCCAATCTTTGGAGATCTATGGCTTGATAGTTTTGCCATCGAAGAAATAAAGCACTGACAAACGGTTTAGACGGAAATCTTTTATTCTTAACCCTATGGAATCACGGCAGCTTCTCTTGAGTTTTGAAACGGCAACGCGCGCGGGTAGCATTGCCCTTTTGAAAGGCTTGGCCGTTCTGGCATCCAGTGGGGGCGATCCGGAAGTCTCACACTCAAACACTTTGCTCGCGGACACCGACATTCTGCTGTCGAACGTTAATCTGACTATTCGCGATATAGATATTTTCGCTGTTGCGATCGGGCCTGGTAGTTTCACCGGGCTTCGGATAGGTATCTCCACAGTAAAAGCTTTGGCAGAGACTCTACATCGGCCTTGCGTTGGTGTTCCGACACTTGAAGCAATCGCCCACTCAGCGGGACCTTCCGACGCTACAGTCGCACTCTTGCCGGCTGGACGAGGCGAACTGTTTGTGCAGCTATTGTCGACGTCCAGTGAGGGAGTTGTAACCGCCCTGGATCAGCCGGCGCATTTGTCGCCCACTCAGATTATCGAGAAATACAGAACACTTAGTAACATTCGTTGGGCCGGTGACGGAGCTGACCTTTATGCAGGCCTTATACGTGAATCTGCAATACAAAAGGGTTATCAATTTTTGGAGGCAGCGGGAACAGAAGAAAGTTCGCATGGATGGAGAACTGTAAAGCCCGCTTCCAATCTCGCTCAGCACGTCGCATCATTGGCTTTGTCACGCGACACGGATGTTACGCCGAATGGCTTACGTGCAATTTATGTTCGACCCTCAGATGCTGAATTGAAATTGTGATGTCTATCGTCGAAAAAAGAGTGAGTACTGCGGCTGATGAGATTTTGATCAATCGAATGTCGGAGCATGATCTGCTGGAGGTCGTGGCGATTGAAGAAGAGTCTGGATTGAGTAGGTGGGGTTGGGCTGCTTATTACGCGGAACTCCAGTCTGGAAACCGAAATCTAATGCTCATCGCCCTACCAAAGAAATCGGCAATACTCGAACATAGCCGCATCGCCGGATATATTGTCGCAAGAGAAACGGCGGGTGAGTTGCATATCAACAACGTCGCAGTGAGAGAGCCGTACCGGCGACGTGGCATTGGGCGGGCGTTGCTTAGACGAATCATGGAAGAAGCGCGGCACTTAGGCGTAAGTACCGCCTTTCTAGAGGTTAGAAGCGGAAACAAAGCCGCACAGGCGCTGTATGAACAGGCCGGTTTTAGAGCGATCACTCGACGGACAAACTATTACTCAGATCCGCCAGAAGATGCAGTTGTAATGAGCCTCGTTTTGAAGCAACTACCTGCTTGATTTGGTCAGGGTGTTGGGCTAACATTTTTCCGTGCGAAACAATCCGATGGAGGCTTTGAGCCCTCGCCTCCAAATTCAATCCCGCCATTCCCATCGTCTGAAAGGAGACATGCACGAAATGGACATCGCAACCAAGGATAGTCTGAAGGAAGAGTTGATTAATCGGGATCCGGAATTTAGAGAATTAGCCAGGGAACATCATAAGTACGAAGAACGCCTTACTGAATTATCAGCTCTAGCCTATCCGAGTGATGAAGAACAGTTGGAGGAGACCACGCTCAAGAAGAAAAAACTAGCTCTCAAGGATCAAATGTATTCAATAATGACTCAATATCAGAAATCTCACAGTTTGAGTCATTAGTCTGCGCCGAAGACAATTTCTCACAGCACCGTAGGGGACGTGGAATCAAAGTACACGTCCCTTTTTTGCGAAATAGGAGTTTGGCAAGTCATTGTCATTTAACGTGAGTATCGCTCGAGAAAGTATTCCGTTCATAACAATACCGCTGATATTGGCCATCATAGCTGCGGCGTTAGGTCTTTGGTACGTCTTTGCGCTCCTGGTCTCCCTCGCGATCTTTATGGCTTACTTCTTCCGGGATCCAAAGCGTCAGCCACCCGTTGAACCTGATGTTGTCGTTGCACCGGCTGACGGTCGGGTCACGAGCATAAGGTCCCTTTCGCCTGACCAGGAAACTTCTTCAACCGTCATCAGTATTTTTCTTTCGCCATTCGATGTACATATTAATCGTTCTCCGATTCCGGGTAAGATCACAGATGTTGTTTACTCACCCGGCAAATTCCTAATGGCGACTAACGAAAAGGCGAGCTTAGTAAACGAACAAAACATTCTCACCATTGAGGGCGAGAAGATTACGATTGTTTGTAAGCAGATCGCAGGAATACTCGCTCGCCGGGTGGTTTGCTGGAAGAAGAAGGGCGATAATGTGACCTTGGGAGAACGTTTTGGATTGATTAAGTTTAGCTCCCGCACAGACGTCATCTTACCCCCGAACGTAACAATCATTGTTTCGGAAGGTGCTCGAGTACGCGGTGGCACGACAGTGATTGGGAGAATCTCATGAGTAGTGCTCACGGAGAGCAAGTCGAACTGGAAACCCCAAATCCTCCGCGCAGAGGACTGCGAAAAGGTGTCTACTTAATACCCTCGGTCTTTACCGCAGCGAACATTGGTATGGGCTTCTATGCTGTGATGGCTTCGTTGAGGGCGTTTCAGTTCCTTGCCGGGTCAAATCCCGACTTGAATGGAGCTGCCTTACGATTTGATCACGCAGCAATTGCTATTGGCTTTGCTGTGCTGTTTGACATGCTGGACGGGCGTATTGCTCGGATGACGAAAACGACCACGGAGATCGGGATACAACTCGATTCAATCGCTGACGTTGTCACCTTTGGGCTTGCTCCGGCGGTCCTCGCATATGTCTGGGGATACGGAGCAAGTTTGACTGAAGGCACTAATCTTCATCAGCTGGCCTGGTTCATTTCATTCATGTACTTGATGTGCGGCGCTTTCAGGTTGGCCAGGTTTAATGTTCAGGCCTCGCGCCCGAGAATCGTTGCGGCCGGCACAATTAAAGTCGACAAGAAGAGTTTTGTTGGATTGCCAATACCTGTTGCAGGAGGATTGATCGCTGCAATCGTTCACTTTGCGCCAATGCCTTTAATCGGGTATGGCGCCGAACGTGCACCCATTTATTCAGGCCTACTGATGTTGTTGGTTGGGCTCTTAAGTTTGATGATGGTCAGCACCCTGCGCTTTTCAAGTTTCAAAACTGTGGGTACGGGTAGTCGGAGCATGAGGACGATAATCCTGGTGCTCGCTATCGGTGGATTAATCGTGTTGTATTCACAATACGTTCTGCTGGGGATTGTTATCGCCTACATCTTTCATGGTCTTCTATCAAGAGTATTCAGCATGTTCTGGCGGAGAGGTGATGCTGCTGAAACTAAGATGGAGACCAACCCGGTAACTAGATCGGGTCACTGACGATTCTTCTTTACACTCGCATCTGCCGGTCTGGCAAAAGCCACCAGTCCATGTTCAGTCGTAACAAAAACTACATCTCCAACAAGTATCGGAGATGCTGAACTAGTCATCTCCTCACCAGTCGGAAGCGTGTTCACCTGTTTCCCATCCCGCAACGCCAAAACTATTGCCGTTGAGCTCGAGAGAGGTGTGAAGAGCGCCGCCTCCTGTACAGCAAGCGGCTGAGCAGAGATGCGGCCGGGCAAGAGTCTCTTCCAGAGCATCGATCCCTTCAGGTTTAGCAAGTAAGCGTAATTATCAAGTGACGCGACAAGCAGTGTTTCGCCACATAGCAAGACAGCCTCTACCCCGGCTCCGGTTCGCTTCCTCCAGTCGAGATGACCATTGTCAGCATGAACTGCGTAGACGTAACCATCACTTGAGCCGAAAAACACGCTTCCCGCAGAAACAGCAACCGGCCCTCGAATCGCGCCTTTTGTTCTATAGCGCCAGAGCACTCTTCCAGTTGATTCCTCAAGAGCGAGAAGCGTTCCGTCTTCACTCCCAAAATAGACATGCCCGTCTTTTGCTACAGGAGCGCCACTGAATGCTGATGAAAAGGGAATTGACCAGTAGACACCGCCGGTTTTCTTATCGAATGCGTAGGCGCGTCCGTCACTTCCGCCGGCAAACAGTTTATTGCCGCTTACAACTATTGCTCCTCGAAGAGGCTTTACGAGAGGTGTGAGCCACTGTGTAACCCCTCCTTCTCTTCCGAGTGCGCGCAACACTCCCGAGGCATTACTCGGGGCGTATCCGACCTCGAGAATCTCGGAGGCTACGTAGATTGCGGATTCATCTGCCGCAGGGGACGCTGAAAGTTCGCCGCCAATCTCAGATCGCCAGAACAGTCGTCCGTCCTTGGCGTTCAATGCGACGAGAATTCCCCCGGCTAATGGTAGATAGACTCGTTCATTATCAAAGGCGGGCGTTAAGTTGAGTGTCACACTCGATTCATAGCGCCACCTTACTGTCAAAGGCTCGGATAGCACTACATCAACATTGATAGCCAACACAGGTAGCATTGTCACCAACACCACAAAGAGACTAACGATCACGATAAAAGGTCTTTTGATGAACAGTTCTTTTGAATACCTCATGATCATTTGTTACTTAACAGATCCAGCCATCGTTGGTTGGCGTTCGCTAATGCGAAAAGTATAATCTGCCACTCTTTCGTTCCAGCTTTGAAACCAAAACTCAGCCAGAGGTTTTCTTGACCAACGTTAGCCAGCATGAAACCGTAATAATACTTGACTTCGGATCTCAGTACACTCAGCTTATCGCCCGTCGCGTCAGGGAGGCGGGCGTTTATTGTGAGATTCTTCCATTCAATGCTGCTATTGAGACAATCAATGCCCGTTCACCGAAGGGCGTAATCTTCTCTGGCGGACCATCGTCTGTTTACGATCTAGGCGCGCCGAAACCTCACGACGACCTGCTCGACTCAATCAACTGCCCAAAGTTAGGTATCTGTTACGGCTTTCAGGTATTTGCCGAAGAACTCGGCGGTAAAGTCGTGGCATCTCCTAACCGTGAGTTTGGTTACGCTCGTCTGAAAGTTCTGGACGTGACAAGTCGGCTGTTCGGTGGATTACCTCAGGAAATGGATGTCTGGATGAGTCACGGAGATCATGTCACTGAGGTTCCACCTGGATTCAAACGAACTGCGCTTACTGATGACGCGCTAAATGCTATGGAGGATGAGTCGCGCGCTATCTTTGGAGTTCAATTTCATCCCGAGGTGGCCCACACACCGTTGGGTGCTCAAGTACTGCGTAACTTTCTCTTTTCAATTTGTGATTGTCGCGGAGATTGGTCGCCCGAAGCTGTCGTACATGAACAGGTCCAGCGGATTCGG
>Ga0163163_10001529_pt1 | contig 19494 bp, 12 predicted proteins | sample S65metaG_FD_119766 | JGI IMG/M metagenome (GOLD analysis project Ga0163163, IMG submission 119766) | Switchgrass rhizosphere microbial communities from Kellogg Biological Station, Michigan, USA - S6-5 metaG | ecosystem: Host-associated > Plants > Roots > Rhizosphere > Soil | place: USA... | reverse complement strand
GGCTTTCAGCGTGCGCTCCGCCCCGGGGATATCGCTCTTGGGCTGGAACGGATAGATGACGTCGTGGCTGAGGAATTTGCCCGTGTCATCAACGACGGCGATCTTGCAGCCGGTTCGGATGCCGGGATCAATTCCCAGTACTACAAGCTGGCCCGCCGGCGCGGCGAGCAGCAGGTTTTGGAGATTCTCGCGAAAAACCTGAATGGCATCGGTGTCGGCGCGTTGCTTGAGTTCCAGGCGGATTTCCGAAGTAATGGAATTGTTAAGCAGACGCTTCCAGGCGTCTTCCGCAGCCAAGTTCAATTGCGGAGTCCAATCGCCAGGCTGTTTGTGGATCTCGCTCTTGATGATGTCGAGGGGGCGTTGTGGATCCAGCTCGATGACGAAGTAGAGTACGTTCTCGATCTCCCCGCGCCGGATCGCGAGCATGCGGTGGGAAGGAATTTGTTTAACGGATTCCCGGTAGTCGTAATACATCTTGAACTTCTGTTGCTCGTCCACTGCGTCCATTGCCTTCCTGCTGACGATGACGCCTTCTGAAAACATTGCCTGCCGCAGCAGCCTGCGAACGTCAGCATCGTCACTTATGGTTTCAGCCAGGATGTGCCGAGCGCCTTCCAGGGCTTCTTCGACGTCCGCCACGCCTTTTTCGGCATGGACAAAGGATGCGGCAAATGTTTCGAGCGAGGTGCCGCTCGGTTCTTGTTGCCAGAGATAAGCCGCGAGAGCGTCGAGGCCCTTTTCGCGGGCGATCATGGCCTTGGTGCGGCGCTTGGGCTTGAACGGGAGGTAGAGATCTTCGAGCTCACCCTTGTCGAGCGTCCGGTCGATGCGGCCCTTCAATTCGTCTGTCAGCTTCCCCTGTTCCTGAATGGACGCAAGGATGGTCTCCTTGCGAGAAACAAGCTCGCGCAAGTAGAGGAGCCGTTCTTCAATCGCACGGATCTGGACTTCGTCGAGGTTGCCCGTCGCCTCCTTTCGATACCGGGCGATGAACGGGACGGTTGCGCCCTCATCCAGGAGTTCGACCGTCGCGACAAGAGCCTTCATTGAGACCTGTAGCGTCTGGGCAATATGAATCAGGAGATTGGGAGATAGAGATTGGAGTTCAGACATGGACAGCAGATACCTATTTTACTTGAGCCGGATTTGAAGGATCGAAAAGTAGTGCTGGTGTTTTTGATTGATCGGCGGGGCGCTGGGATTGTGCAAGGCGTATACCAATACCCTCACAAGTCAGGACGTTATCTCACATTATCGGTAGCAGAGAGCCAGAAACGCCGAAGGGAATTGCCTCCGCCTATTCCCGTCTTCCTCCGACGGCAACTGGAAGCTTCCAGCCGTATCGGATAGCCATAAAGCGGAGCCCAAAGCAGAGAAGTGCGCCAACGGTCATAGCCGCCGCGGACGAAACATGCAGCATCTGTCCAGTCACCACGACGGCAGCGCCTGCCAGGGCAGCGACGGCGTAAAGGTCCGCGCGTAACACGACTGGAACCTCTGCAATAAGGATGTCACGCGTCATGCCGCCGCCAATTCCCGTCAGCATCCCGAGCAGGGCCGCCGCGACCGGATCAAGGTGATAGGCCAGTGCCTTCGTCGCGCCCGTAACTGCGAAAAGCGCCAGACCGGCAGCGTCGAAGATCAGGACGGAGCCACGCAAACGATCAATAAACGGATAACAATAAAACGTCAGCAGACCCGCAGCCAGCGAAACAGCGACATATCGCCAATCGCTGAGCGCCGCGACCGGAGTCGCACCAATCATTACGTCGCGTGCGATCCCCCCGGCATTCGCCGCCGCGAAGGACAGCACGAGCACGCCAAAGATATCAAGCCTATGCTTGACTCCGGCTACGCCTCCGCTGAGGGCGAACACGAAGGTGCCGCCCAGATCGAGGATGGCGTGAAACGTGTCCATCCGTATGGCAAGGTGAAAAGGCTCCACGATTCTCCGGCTTATGCCCTACTTCCCCAGCCAAGCGAGCGCGGTGACAACCAGCGTTTCAACGCCCGTCTCCACAGTTGGATGAATGACCGGAGCAAAATATGGGCTGTGATTAGTAGGAAGTGCACCGATCGTGCCGTCTCTCTTCGCTTTCGCGTACACATCGCGATCCACTCCCCCTACGAACCAGAAGACCGACGGAACATGCCACTCGACTCCGAAAGATCCGAAGTCCTCGCTTGCCATCGTCGGCTTAGTCTCCTGCACGCTCCCGGCTGGAAAATACGCGCGAAGCGCATCCCGCACTCGCCTGGTCGCGTCCGGGTCATTCGTCGTCAACGAATATTGATCCAGCGGCGTAATCTCCGGCTTTCTCGGAGCACCTGACGCTTCAGCTTCAGCATTCACAATCCGTTCGATGGCGGCAAGCACCAGCTTGCGCACCCCCTCATCGAAAGTGCGCACGTTCAGCTTGATGATTGCTTCGTCGGGGATGACGTTTTCCTTCGTCCCCGCCTGCAACACACCGATTGTAACCACGGCGGCCTCCGTCGGCGGGACCTCGCGCGAGACGATACCTTGCAGCCGCAACACTGTTGCCGCGGCCATCACAACAGGATCGACACTCGCCTCGGGCATGGAGCCGTGAGCGCCGCGCCCAAATAATTTGATTTGCAGGCTGTCCGCGGCCGAGGTGGTGACGCCGATGCGGCCGCCAATGACGCCAGCGGGCATGCACATCACATGCTGGCCAAGAATGACGTCGGCCTTCGGGAATCGCTTGAAAAGCCCATCGTCAATCATCGCCTGCGCGCCTTGCGCGGTCTCCTCAGCCGGTTGAAAGACAGTCATCAGTGTCCCCTTCCATGCATCGCGGGACTTCGCAAACAGTCTGGCCGCACCGATCAGCCACGTCACGTGCATGTCGTGACCACAGGCGTGCATGACCGGCACACTCTTCCCAGCGCTGTCGGTAGCCGTGGCTTTACTTGCATAAGGAAGGCCGGTAGCTTCCTGAACCGGGAGGGCATCCATATCCGCGCGGAGCATCACTGTTGGTCCCTCGCCGTTGCGCAGCAAACCGACAACGCCAGTCTTGCCAACCCCGGTAGTCACTTCATAGCCGACGGCGCGCAAGTGGGTCGCAGCCACACCAGCTGTCCGCTCCTCCTGCATCGAGAGTTCGGGATGAGAATGGATATCCTTGTAGATCGTCTCCAGTTCCGGTAACAGAGCGTCGAGATTTGCAAGTACGGGTTCGAATGGCGAAGGTTTCACGGCCATTACTTCGTGCTCCTTAGACGCGAGAAATGTGGACGCAGTCATTATTGCACTACGCAGCCCACGCGGCAGATGACACTCTATCTCTTTCAAAGGTACCGGCCTACCCGGAAAACCCACATACGCCTATTTAGTCACAACTATTAGGCGTAAAATGGGCCCAGACGGCGGAGCGGAGCCGCACATCTTCGCCCAACCCCTGGGACAGATGCCGCGGGACAACCAAGGTGACTGCCTGGATCGCGGCCGGCAGACGCGCCAACGAAGGGAATTAACTATGAGCAGAAATCGTTATCTTGCCGGATTTTTCGCGAGCACGCTTCTAATTATCCTCGGGTCTGCTGCTTGTTCGAGAGGACCGGGCGCATCATCGTCCGGCTCCGTCGTTCCCGAGACGATGCGCCGTATCGGTACGGTGGATGAGCGCTTTCAATCGTTCAACGTCGAAATGGTTGAAGTGACCGGGGGAAGGTTCTGGAAACCCTACAAGGATATTGAGGGGATCTTAAACGGTCAGGCATCTCCAAAAGAGGGAGGCGCGGGCCCGGTAGGCATGGATCCGGGCCTTTATCAGCAGCGACCGCCGATTGATTTAAGCAATGCAAGGTTGCGCAAGTTGGCTGCCGCTCTAGCGCCGTCTTATGTGCGCGTGAGCGGGACCTGGGCCAACAACACTTACTTTCACGATTCGGATACTCGCGCGCCATCGATTGCGCCTAAGGGTTTCGGTGGGGTGTTGACGCGCCCTCAGTGGAAGGGCGTTGTTGACTTCTCGAATGCGGTTGATGCGAAACTCGTGACCTCGTTCGCCACCAGCCCAGGTACACGCGACGCACGTGGCCTCTCGACTCCGAAAGAAGCAAGCAAGCTGCTGTTGTACACCACGTCGGTGGGCGGCAGTGTGGCAGCCGCTGAATACATGAACGAACCCACCTATGCTGAGATGGGCGGCGCTCCCAAAGGCTATGACGCCGCAGCCTATGGCCGCGATGTCGGCGTGTTCGTGCCGTTCATGAAGAAAAATTTTCCCGGAACGACCATTCTTGGCCCTGGAAGCGTAGGCGAGGGCGTATCGCTGGCCCCACCTGCGGGAGGACAACTCAAATCGGAGGACCTGCTCAAAGCAACGGGGCCGGTGTTCGACGCCTTCTCGTATCATTCATACGGTGCCGCTTCTCAGCGTTGCGCCAGCATGGGCTCGGCCTCGCAGGTCACCGCCCAGGCGGCGCTCTCCAACGAGGTGCTCTCACGGGCTGATCGCATCGAGGAATTCTATGCTGGGCTTCGCGATAAATACGAGCCGGGGAAAGCTATGTGGCTCACGGAAACGGCGGACGCTGCTTGCGGCGGAAATCCATGGGCTTCTACTTTTCGGGACACCTTCCGCTATCTGGATCAACTTGGTCGCTTGGCAAAACGCGGTGTGCAGGTGCATACGCACAACACGCTTGCTTCAAGCGACTATGGCCTGCTGGACGATAGTTCGTTTGCTCCCAGACCCAACTATTGGGGTGCGTTATTGTGGCGAAAATTCATGGGGACCACTGTTCTTGACGCAGGTGCGTCGCCTGCCCCGAGTTTGCATCTTTACGCACACTGCTTACGCGGTTCTCCTAGAGGTGTTGCGATTTTGGTCATAAACACAGATCAAGCTACACCGCAATCCCTGGACCTTCCGGCGCAGTCGGACCGCTACACACTTACGGCCCAGCATCTGGAGGACGCGCGTGTCCAGCTGAACGGTCACGAGTTAACGCTCGGCGTTGAGGATGCCATTCCGCAACTAGCTGGCGTGTCTGCGGCTGCGGGACACATAACGTTCGAGCAAGCCACTATTACATTCCTAGCGGTGCCGAACGCGAACAATGCAAGTTGCCGATGACCTTACCGTGCCCGTCCCGGGAAGCCGCCAATGAAACAGCGCATCACACGAAGGTCGGCAGAATCTTAGGACGGAACATCCTGCTCTCGGCTCGCAAAATCAACCAAATCTAAGCAGGTCCAATCACCCTTCCGGTATGAGTAAGCCCGTTGTGTCACATTATCGGTAACGATCCCGGGCGTTACCTTCCCGCCGATTTCGCCTTCACCAAGGTCGTATACTGGGCTCAACCAAGAAATTAGGATGCAGACTTCGGCCCGGGAGGCTCATCGCTTGTGCAAGTTGCTACAGGTTCACAACCACCTCCACCCTCCTGGCTAATCGGCATGGGCACGCTAACCTTCGGTCTGGTCGCCGGTTTTGTCATAACGGCCCTGCCGTTCTTGCTGAGCAAGGCCGGCGTCAGTGTAGATCGCATTGCGACTGTAAGCGCTGTTGCGGCGTCGCCCACGTTTTGGGCTTTTCTGATGACGCCCATCGTCGATGTGTGCTTTACGCGCCGTACATACGCATTCTCCTTCGCGATCGCTTCCGCCGCGAGCCTAGGGGCCGCTCTGTTGTTTTTCTCCCCTGCCCGGTTATCGTTATTCACCGCTCTTGTGCTGCTCGCTGAATTGACGATTGTGCTTCAGAGCAATGCCGTCAACGGGTGGATCTCGGAATTCGTTCCGGATACGGAGCGTGGAAAGGTGGGCGGCTGGATCAATGTGGCGAACCTGGGCGGCGGCGCTTTGGGAGCGATGGCCGTCATGTGGTCAGCGGCCCGCTTGCCGTTCCGGACATTAGGGATGATGATCGCCTTCGCGGTGGTGGCGTCCACGTTGGTTCTGCTGCGTTTTCCAAAACCGGCTGGTCCTCAACTCGGCATGCGCCAAATTCTTGGCGGTACGTTTCACAGTGTCGTGCAGACATCCCGGCAACCCCAGGTCCTGACTGGATTTCTTCTCTTCCTGACGCCGGCGAGCTGCGTGGCAGCCATCAATCTATTTGCCGGCTTAGGCAAGGAGTTCCACGCGAGCTCGCAATGGGTGGTCTGGACTACCGGTGCCGGGGCCGCGGTCACGAGCGCAATCGGTTCTGTTTTGGGCGGCTATATCGCCGATCGGGTGGACCGTGGTGTGCTCTACCTAGGTGGCGGTATACTCGCGGGCGTGTGCGCTCTGGGGATGGCCGTGACTCCGCATACGCAAGCCACCTTCACTGTTGGCGTCCTTGCCTACAACTGTGTGGCGGGCGTTTGTTATGCGGCATTTTCAGCGTTGGGATTGCAAATGGTGGGAATCCGCAATCCGACGGCCGCAACGCAGCTCGCCCTATTCGCTGCCGCTACTAACGGCGCCATCGTTTATATGACCTGGGCTGACGGGCAGGGATTCCGAATGTTCGGCATCCGGGGCCTGTTAATGATGGACGGCCTAGCCGCTATCGGTGCGGCCGTTCCATTGCTTTTGTTTTTAGGATGGCGGGCCACCAAAAGCTGCATCGCACTTGACGTTCCCGACTCTAACTGAAAAGGTCTGAAGTTCCCGTTGAATCGGTTTAGAAAGGCCAGCGAAGCCAACCGTTCACTCAAAGCCACTGAAACATCCCGTTAATTCCTATTATCGGTAGCCATCCACGGGGGCGTCTTCGCCCCGAGGATCAATTTAGTTTTGGGTCGAAAGAACTTCAATTCCAGTGATCCGCCAGAGCGAGACGGTCTGCTCCAGGGCGGAAGAACTCGAGCGCGACTTTCTTGTTGGCTTCTAGCTGCGCCGGAGTCGCGCTGCAGCCAGGCGTGGGGTTAGCCTGTTGCGCAAGTGCTGCCGCGCCAGTGAACAGGACGCTGACCGATGCAGTGAGGATAGCTTTCGTCATGTGTATTCCTTTTCGTTACGAGAGGCTGATTTTGCCGGTGCTGTCGCCAATTTTGTCCTGCTGAATGCCCGCCATTTCGAGCATGGGCAGCAATAGATTACCCATAGAGGTTCCTTTGGGATTCTGGATGTGGCGGCCACCCTTGATCTGTCCGATGGCGCCTCCGCCCAAAAGAACCGAGATGGGATCATGGCTGTGGACGTTGCCGTCGCCCATGCCGCTGCCGTAAAGCACCATCGAGTGATCGAGCAAGGAACCGTCGCCGTCCTTGGTTTCCTGCATTTTCGTGAGGAACTTGGAATAGAGCTGGACGTGATAGGTGTTGATCTTCTGATGCTGCGCCATTTTCAGCGGATCGTACTGGTGATGCGAGATGGAGTGGTGCTGTTCGGGCACTCCGATGTACGGGTAAGTGCGATTGTTCAGCTCGCGCGACATCATGAAGGTGGACACGCGGGTGATATCGGCCTGGAACGCGACTACTTGCAGGTCGAACATCAACCCGACGTGGTCTTCGTAGGTTTCTGGAATATCGATGGGTGCGTTGGGAACGGATAACTGCTGGTCCGTGTTGCGCTTCTCCACTTGAGCGATGCGGCGCTCAATTTCGCGCAGGTTGTCCAGGTAATCGGTGATGCGAGTCTTGTCCTGCGCGCTCAAGTTCTTTTGCAGGTCTTTGGCGGAGCCGGTGATGTCGTCGAGGAGGCTGCGGTCGTCTTGCAGGCGTTCGAAGCGTTTCGCGGCGGAGCTGCCGTCGCCGAACATGCGCTCGAATACAACCTTGGGATTGATCTCGGCGGGGAGCGGCGTGGTGGGCGTGCTCCAGGACATAGTGTTCAGATAGGCACAACTGCTGGTGGCGTCGCAGATGCCGATCATGTTGGATACGTCTTCGATTCCCAGTTCGAGCGACGGGATGGGCGTGTCCTGACCGATCTTGCGGGCGATCATCTGGTCGATGGTCGTTCCGGCTTGCACGTCTTCGCCCTGCGTGTCTTTAGTCACGGCGGCGCTTAGCCAGGTGGCGCTGCTCGAAGCGTGGCCCGAGCCCGCCTGCTTGGCCTTGTTCTCCGCCAGATTGCTGAGGATGATGAAGCGGTTACGGAAGGACTCGATGGGCTTGAGGATGGGCGTCATCTCGTAATCGGCCCCGGTGGTCTTGGGCACCCATTGATCCAGGATCACGCCGTGCGGAGTATAGATGAAGGCGGCGCGGAACTGGGGCTTGGCGGCGGTCTTGGTCTGCGCCGTCAAAGCGGGGATCATGGAGTCGAGCAGGGGCAAGGCCACGGCCGTGCCTGCCAGACCTCGCAGGAATGTGCGGCGGGGCAAGTGCTTCTTTGTGACGATCATTGTTCCGGTCTCCTCATTTGATCTAAACTCTGTTTGGCTGACGCGCTTTGCACCACGTCGGCTTGTTTCATCCGCATCTGGAACTGCGGGCTCTGTACGATCCCCATCAGGATGGATGAGAATTTGTAATCGTTCTTCGAAGCCTCGCGCAGGATCTTACGAACCGCCGGCATGTCTCGGTAATCCATGGGGCGGCCGACGGCGTACATTAACAACTTCTCGGTCATGGTCTGGATGAATACTTCGCGGCGGGCCAGCAGGAAGTTGCGTAGGCCGACGGCGCCGTCTACTTTGGTGCCGTCGAACATGGTGTCACTGGCGTCGATCTTGGCATCACCGTCTTTCAGTCGCCAGCGGCCGACTCCGTCGTAATTCTCGAGGGAGAAGCCAATGGGGTCCATGACCTTATGGCACGTCGCGCAGAACGGATTCGCGCGGTGGACGGTCATGCGGTCGCGCATACTCTGCGCTTTGGCGGCACTATCCTCTTTCAAAGCTGGAACATTTGGCGGCGGAGGTGGCGGTGGTGTACCGAGCAAATTGATTAAGATCCACTTGCCACGCGCAACGGGCGAGGTGCGGGTGCCTACCGAAGTCAAAGTCAGAATGCTTCCCTGTCCCAGCAGGCCTTTGCGAGCATCGTCCGTGATCGCCACTCTACGGAACTGATCTCCGTAAATTCCGCGGATTCCGTAATGACGCGCTAGGCGCTCGTTGACGAAAGTATAGTTTGCTGTCAGCAGGTCGGCTACCGAGCGGTCCTCTTTGATGACGCTGTCGAATAACAGTTCGGTCTCTTTGACCAAGGCCAGCCGCAGATTTTCGTCGAAGTCGGGGAAGACGTCGGGGTCGGGGACCATTCCGCGCAGGTTGCGCAACTGCAGCCACTGGGCCGCGAAGTTCGTAACCAGTGCGTCCGCCTTGGGGTCGGACAGCATGCGGCGAACCTGCTGTTCCAGCACCGTGGGATCTTTCAGCTTGCCCTGCGCGGCGAGGTTGAACAACGTTTCATCGGGCACGGTGCTCCACAGGAAGAACGACAAACGCGAAGCCAATTCCAGATCGCTGATGCGATAAGGAGTGTTCGGAGCAACGTTCGCTGGATCGTTCTCGACGCGGAATACAAATTCCGGGCCAGAGATGATGCGGCGGATGCCCATCTCAATTCCCTGTTCGAATCCGCCCTTGTTGCGGCCTCTTTGGTAGAACGTCAAGAGGCGTTCCATGTCTTTGTCGTTCACCGGGCGACGGTAAGCGCGGCGCGCCAAATTGGAGAGAATGGTTCGCGCGCACGGCAGCTCGTCTTTGTCGGGAACGGGGCGGCACGTGAAGATGCGGCGGCGCGCTGGCGTGTCGCCGGGGCCGTGGGGATCGAAGGGCCCGGAAACGATTACTTTATCCAGGTGCGGGAAACCTTTGGTTTCGTTGGCGTCGATGGCAGTTCGCTGGTATTGCTGCCAGATCTCGGCGGTTTGCGCGGAGGACTGGCGCAGGAACGATACCGCCAGAGTATGCGGGCCGGCTTTCACGGGGATGCGGAAAACTAGTTGCGCGTGCAACTGGTTTGCATAAGCCATCGATTCCGGAATGGTTTTTACGATGCCGTCGTTGCCGCCGAAGTTCAGTAGCTTCACACGAACGCCGTCGAGCGTGATCTCCATGGCGTGGCGATCTTCGAGGCCGTGAATCATGCCGAGAATCGATTGCGATAGCCTGGGTTCAAATTGATACTCGCCGTCGAGCGGGAAGTAGTGCGTCACGGCCATGCCGCCGAGGGTGCCGACGGGCGTGCCTTCAATGTGGGTATCCTGCGAGAGGTCGGGGCGCGGGCGGTAGGTGGAGACGACCACACCTACATCGGGATCGCCGATGGCGAAGCGGGTGACTTTGGCCGATGCGGAAAGGTACCGTTCGAGCAGCGCCGGCGAGATGGTCAGCATCTGCGCGATGTTGTCGAAACCGTCGGCGGAGTCGTCGGGCGGGAGCAGTTCGGAGGCATCGACGTCGAGATTCAGCACATCTTTGATCGCGTTAGCGTATTCAGTGCGATTCAGGCGATGGATCATAGTGCGGCCAGGATTGGGATTCGTGACGGCGGACGTATCCAGAGTGTTTTCGAGCCAGGTCGCGAGCTTATCGATCGAAGCTTTGCCGGGACGAGGCAGACCCACCGGCGGCATTTCTCCGGCGCGTAGTTTGCGGACAACCTTCTCCCAGACTTCGGCGTCCTCGGCAACGTGCGAGTAATCGCGGTTCTCTAAATCCACACCGGCGGTTTTGAGTTTCTCGCTATGACAGGTAATGCAGTACTGATTCACCAGCGCCGTCTGCGCGGGCGGCGCTGTCTGGCCGAATAAACCTGTGGCGGCAAGCAAGAGAGTGCCGGCCAACCTCAATTGAAAAATCCTACTCATGCTATTGAGCTGTCGCCACGATAGCGTCAGTAGTCTTTCCGTCTTCCGCCGGCATGCCCAGCAATTTCCGCAATAGCGCGGCCGTGCTCTCGTGTTTCACAAGCGGCGGTCCTTGCACGGGAGGGCCCGGCAGCGGCTTGGCGTTGGCAACGTCCAGCGGCGTGCGCTCGCGTTTGTCTTTCACATCCAGTTTGGCGCCGTGGTCGGCAAGGAACTGCACAATTTCATCGGCGCCCAGGTTGGCGGCGCCGTGGGCCGCGCTCTGGTTGAGGCCGTCCAGGGCGTTGATATCCGCGCCGTGATCCAGACACATCTGAATGGCTTTGATTCTCTCTTCGCTGGTGGTGGTCTTGCCGCCTACTCCGAAGTTGCCGCCGCCTCCGCGGCCACCGGGTGCGACTCCCGCTGCAGCGAGTAGGGGAGTTTCACCATCCTTGTTGGCGAGTTTGGCGTCGGCGCCTTTCTCGAAGAGAAGGCCCATGACTTCCAGGTCGGCGGTCTTCGCGGCGCGGTAGAGGGCGGTGAAATCGCTGGCTCCGGGACCTGCGCCGCCGCTGCGGGTGGGCACTGGGCCGGCGAGGATCGAATCGGCTTTCGCACCGTGAGCAAGAAGGGCCTTGATTACTTCGAGAGAGGTAATTGAATCGGGGCCGCCGGATGCGGGGCGCGACAGCGTGGTTCTGGTATTGCGCACTTCTTCGATCTGTGAAAGCGAGCCGTCGTTCACGTCGGCGCCGCCCTCGATCAGCAGATTCGCCATGTCCCAGTGGGCGTTGGTGATGGCGATTAGCAGCGCCGTCATTTTGTCGGGGGTGCGCAGGCTGGGGTTGGCTTTGGCCTTCAGCAACACTTGCGCGGCTTCAAAGCTGTTTTCGCGGGCGGCTTCCATCAGCGGAGTCAAGCCACCGACGGGCGGCAGGGACATGACGTCCTGTTTCACGATCAAGGGATATTTCAACTCTCGGCCTTGCGCGTTGACGTCGGCGCCGTGTTCGATGAGCAGACGAACCACGTCCGGGTGATTTTCGCCCGCTGCGGACATCAAAGCGGTTTCCCCATGCCAGGATTCCTTGGCTTCCACCTGCGCGCCGTGATCGAGGAGCGCTTTCACTGTCGGCACGTCGCCGGTGCGGGAGGCGAGCATCAGGGCGGTGTCGCCTTCGGGCAGTTCGGTGTTGGGGTCGGCTCCGGCCTTCAGCAGCACATCGACCAGGGCGGAATTCCCCAGGGTGGCGGCTTCGGTCAGGGCCGAGACGCCGTAGCGACTCACAATTTTGACGTTCGCGCCGGCCTTTAGCAGCAGTTCGGCGGCCGGAAGGTCACTGTTGTGAGCGGCCCAAATCAGGGCGGTCATCCCATCCGGCTGGATGGCGTTCACCTCGACGTGCTGGGCCAGCAGCGAACGGGCGGTGGCAATGTCGCGGGCGCGGACGCTTTCGGCGAGCCGGGTATCCGTGCCGAAGGCGAACAGGGCCGAGACCGGAACGAGCAGGGAGATGGACGCGAAGCGCAGAAAACGGCTCATAGCAGAGAAAGTATGGCTTGGCAGGTAGAGCAATCACAAGAGGCTATTGGCCAATCAGGTCGAAAGTTAAAGGGTCAGGGGTGAACCAGGGACTGGCCGGGGTGTTAACTGAAACCGTTAACACTTGTAAGTTACTGATACAAATAGCTTACGGATTGAGCTTCATGCGGGTCAAAAGTTCGGGGAACCGCGGGTCTGAGCGCAGGGAATCGTACAGTGGGTCGGACTCCAGCCAGAGGTTTATATCCTTTTGATCGATGGCGCGGCGGAGCCAATCGAAGGCGTGGTCCTTGTCGCCTAGACCTATATAGATGTGGGCGACTGGTAGGGCGCGGACTGACCCTAGGCTGGAGCGATGGAGGAGGTCGGTTAGGATCTGCTTTGCCATGTCAGTCTGGCCGGCCAACGCGTACCCGTAGGCCAGTTGACCGGTGATCATGGAATCGCCTCCCATGAGCTGGCTGGCGGTGCGGGTTTCGGCGATGCCTTCGGGATACATTCCCTTCTCCAGGTAGGCGAGACCGAGGCCTTGCCGGACGAGGCCAAAATTGGGATCGAGGTCGCGGGCGGACTTGTACTTCTGAATGGCCTCGTCGTAGCGGTGGAGATGGTAGAGAGACCGGGCTACTCCACCGGCGGAGTTGGCGGAAACCGGGTCGGACTCGAAGGCGGTCTGATGCTCGGCTAAAGCTTCTTTCACACGACCCATCTTCACTAGGTAAGAACCGTACCACTGGTGCGCGAAGGTGTCGCCGGGACTCAGGTCTAATCCCTTGCGGAGTTCCTGCTCGGCAGACGGCCAATCGTAGTCGTACATGTAGGCGAGAGCGAGGTCGATGTGGGCTTCGCCCAGGGTACTGTCCAGAGCCAAGGCTTTCGAAGCGCCGTCACGGATTTGGGCAGCGGCTTCGTGGGAGGGGATGGCGGCGTAAATGGGAATGGCAGAATAGGAATGGGCGAGTCCCAGGTAGGCGAGAGCGTAATTCGGATCCTTCGCGATGGCTTGTTGAAAGGAGCCCATGGCGGCTCGCGTGTCTTCGGCGGTACGTTTGTTCAAGGACTCCAGGCCGTGCAGGTAATCCTGATAGGCTTCGGGATTCAGCGCCGGTGAATCACCGAGCGGGATTTTCGAGCCGTCGGTGGCGCCCTTCCCGGCGAATTGGACTCCTAGCGCGCTTGTGATAGCTTGGGAAATCTCGCGCTGAATCGCCAGGATATCCTTCATTTCCTTTTCGTAACTCGCCGACCATAAGTGATAGCCGGTGGAGGCATCGTCGAGCTGCGCGCTGATGCGCACGCGGCTTCCCTCTTTTCGAACACTGCCCTCGAGCACGGTGCGGACATTTAACTCTTCGCCGATCTTGCGGACGTCAGTGGGCTTGCCTTTGTACTGAAAGGCGGAGTTGCGCGCGACGATGTGCAGGCCGGGCACGCGGGCGAGGGAATCGATCAGTTCTTCGGTGAGTCCGTCGCTGAAGGACTCGTCGGTTTTATGGTCGCCGAGATTCGCGAAGGGCAAGACTACAATCGAAGAAGCGGAGCCTATCGGGTTGGGTTTGGAGCGGACTACCACCAGGTAAATGAGCGCAGCCACTACCACCAGGGACGCCGCTATCGCAATGTTCCTTAGTGGAATCGGCTTGTTGGCAACGGTAGGCGTTACCGGTACGTCCGGGATCGGCGCTGGAATAGATTCGGTTTCCGCCGGCGTAACAACGGCCGTAGTGGTCGGTACAGCCTCCAAATTACTGAAGACCGGAACATAACTCCCCTTCAGGAATTCGATGCGGACCTGATCTTGTTGGCCTTCCTCTTCATAGTATTTGACTAGTCGAGCGCGGAGCTTTCGCGCTTCGACACGAACAATGCTGTCCTTGCGAGGATCGAAAGAATCGGCCCGGCCGAGAACCTGAGTTGCGATCGAATACTCCTTAATGTAGTCTCGCCCTTCGACGGTCCGCTCGACCGCATAGCGAAGGAAATTCTTTTGTCCTTCAGCGGAACGAAAGGTGCGGCTCGAAAGAATTTTTTCAAGCTGGGTGAGAACGGCTGGCGCCGAAGGGAGAGTCGGGAGTACCGGTTGTAGCTGCTCCCTGCTTTGAGCGAAATTCTCTTCCACGAAGCCTTTCCCGCATCTGAGCGGCACTACTCGATTCGAATGCCTGGTAATCAATATAGCAAGCCGCTCAAGACGCCCTCAATGCACTTTTGGCTTAGAGATCTAGTTGAGTCATGTGTCTCCTCTCGTTAGTAACGGCGCTCTTATGAACCTCGCTCCCCTCCGCTGTGCAACGCGCTGTCTGGTTCCTTAAAAGGTACTGGCCAGACCCGTTAATACTCATTATCGGTAGCTACTTTCGCCGCCCACCGTTCCAGTCCGAAACCCCGGACGTCGCAGGTAGTCGGGCGCCCCAGTCCCACGCACTTCGATGATGTGGTCGGGGTGTCCCACGCTCGGTGAGGTGAATTACAAGCGCAGGTTCGTCGTCCGGTGGCGCAAGCCCAGCTTCGATGCGCTCCAAGCGCCGAGTGAGGGTCCGAGTGATCATTCTTGCCCGGTCTCCATCTTGGCGAAGTTCCTAAGCGCCGCTTGGCCATGCCAAATGGCGTCAGCAATCGTCCGGTGCCCACGGCAAGCCTCATGCGAGATTGCCATTTTCCGTTCTTCTACAATTAACTCTTCCTTAGTCATACGGCTTCGTCGTGCCTCCCAGATCCGCTGTGCCGCCGTCCGCCCGTGCTCATACCGTGGTTCGTTATTTGCGCAACGAGCCTACAGCGCCGCGGGCGTCAACGTGAACATCCCAGTGCTCAACGGCGGGCTCTTCAAAGCGCGGCGGGAAGAAGCCGAGTCGCGTGCTGCCGCGGCGGCCAAAGATGTACAAGCTCTTTCGGTGCAGATCGCTCGCGATGTGCGAGTTGCCTGGCTCGACGCCACAGACGCATTTAGAAGGCTGGATGTGACCGCGCGTCTGGTTGCCGAAGCCAACGAAGCTCTGCGCCTGGCCCAGGCGCGCTACGACAATGCGCTCGGCAGCATCGTCGAATTAAACCAGGCGCAGTTGAACCAGACCTCAGCGGAAATCGCGGCCGCCTCCGCCAAATATGAATACCTCAGCAGGCGGGCAGCGCTGAATTATGCAATGGGAGTCTTCCGGTGAGTAACCTGACACGAAAGTATTCACACGGCCTTCTTTTCATAACCGCCATTACAGCTGTCACGGCTATGACGTCGTGCGCGCGCGGCGGCGGCGTGGAGGCTTCGCCAATGGCCCCGGCCGTGCAGACGGTGGCCGTGGTCAAGGCGGCACGCGCCGATCTGGCTGGTGGCTTGATTCTGACCGCGGAATTCGAGCCGTTCCAGGAAATCGACGTAATGGCCAAGGTTTCCGGATTCATCCGCGAGATGAAGGTGGATATCGGCGACCGCGTTCACGAAGGCCAACTGCTGGCAACCCTAGAAATTCCGGAAATGCAGGACGACCTCACACGCGCCGCGGCCGCCATCGAGGAAGCTAACGCCGAATTGGCGACGGCGCGTGACGAATTGCAGCGTGTAGAGTCCGCTCATCAGATGGCGCATCTGTCGTACTCGCGCTTGCAAGACGTCTCGAAACGCGAACCGGGACTCGTTCCACAGCAAGAGGTGGACGAGGTGCATTCGCGGGATCTGGTAGCCGAGGCGCAGGTCTCCGGCGCTAAGTCGCACATCATCGCCTGCGAGCAGCGCATCCGCGTCGCGCAGGCCGAGCAGGCGCGCTTCAAAACTGTGTATCAATACGCCGTCATCACTGCGCCCTTTGCCGGCGTGGTGACCAAACGTTACGCCAACATCGGATCGTTGATTCAAGCCGGCACCGCTTCGCAAACGCAGGCGATGCCGGTGATCCGTCTTTCGGAGAACGGCCTCCTCCGGTTGGCGCTTCCAGTGCCTGAATCCGCCGTGCCGCTGATCCAGCTGGGCGAAACGGTGAACGTCAAAGTGTCCACGTTGAATCGATCCTTTTCCGGCCGCGTCGCTCGCTTCGAGGATAGGGTCGATCAATCCACTCGAACTATGAAGACGGAAGTTGATGTTCCCAACCCCACGTTGCTGCTGGTGCCCGGCATGTACGCCGAAGTGGACCTCACCACCGAACAACGAAAGAACGTGCTCTCGGTTCCGATGGAGGCCATCGAGGGCTCTGGAAGCTCCGCCAGCGTTTACGTCGTGCAGCCTTCCGGAGCGATCCAGATCGTACCAGTGCGTCTGGGAATCGAGAATGCGCAACGGATCGAAGTTCGGGCTGGGGACTTGCGTGAGGGCGATAACGTAGTCGTCGGCTCGCGGGCTGGATTGAAAACCGGCGGCAAAGTTCAGCCCAAGGTCATCACCCTGGCTGCCGATTCAGCGCCGAAATCTTAGGGGTACCCATGTCCCGATTCGCCATTCGCACGCCCTATCTCATCATCGTCGCCTGTCTGATCATCGCTATCCTCGGCGGAGTCAGCGTGGTGCAAATGCCGGTCGATATGTTCCCGTCGATGAACATTCCGGTGATTGTCGTCGCGACGTTTTATGCCGGAATGCCTCCTGAACAGATCGAGGGGGACATCACCTATCACCTGGAACGATTCTTTACCTTCGCCAGCGGCATCGACCATATCGAGTCGCGCTCCCTCAATGGCGTGAGTATCATTCGCGTCTATTTTCAATCGAACACTAATGCGGATATCGACGCCGCTACCATTGCCAACCTCGTGGTCTCCGACATGAAAGACTTGCCGCCCGGCACTTTACCGCCGGTGGTGCTGAAGTCCGACGCATCCAGTCTCCCGGTATGCCTGGTCACAATGAACGGCGATGGCATGACCGACGGCAACCTGAAAGACATCGCGCAGAATTTCGTTCGCAATCAATTAGCCAGCGTGCCCGGCGCCTCCATTCCCCAGCCATTCGGCGGACCGTGGCGTCAAATCCAGTTTTATGTGGATCCGCTGAAGCTGGAGGCCCGCCAGATCAGTCCCATGGATGTGGTGAGATCGCTGAGCCAAGCCAACGTGATTCTGCCCGCCGGCGATGTGCAGATCGGAAACCTGGATTACAACATCTACTCGAACGCGCAGTTCAATCTCAAGAGCGCCAATCAGTATCCCGTCAAGATGAACGGCGAGAATCCGGTGTTGATGTCGGATATCGGGCAGCTCACCGACGCTCACGCGCTCCATTACAACGTTGTGCATGTGAACGGACAACGTTCGGTGTATCTCCCAGTGATGAAGCAGGGCGGCGATTCGAATACCATCGCGGTGGTCGACGGTGTCCGCAAGACCGTCACGCATCTAGTGGATGTTCCACCGGCCATGAAGACGGATGTGGTATTCGATCAGTCGCGCTTTGTCCGCACCGCCATCGAAACTCTGCTGGACGAAGGAGGCATCGGGCTATTCCTCACCTGCTTGATGATCCTGATATTCTTAGCCAGCTTTCGGGCTACGGTAGCCGTGTTCTTCTCCATTCCGCTGTCGGTGTGCGCGACGTTTTTCGTCCTGCAATTGGGCGGATCGTCCATCAACAGCATGGTGCTCGGCGGACTGGCTCTAGCATTATCGCGCCTGATCGACAATTCCGTTGTGGTTCTTGAAAACATCTATCGCCATCTTGAAACGGGGCAGCCTCCGCCGGTCGCCGCCGAAACCGGAGGCAAGGAAGTCGCTCTTCCGGTGCCCGCTTCAACGCTCACGACCGCAGTGGTTTTCTTTCCCGTAACGCTGCTGGCCGGCGTCAGCAAGTTTCTTTTTTCCGCCATGGCATTGGCGGTGGTGATTTCTCTTTTCGCTTCTTACGTCGTTGCCATGACGGTGGTGCCGCTGTTCTGCGCACGCTTTCTGAAGCTGCAAAACCCGGAGCACCTCGGCGAGGGTGACGCCGCCGAAGCCCGCACCCTACAAGGCAACAAGCCTGGATGGGGAGCGCGCTTCAACGCGGCCTTCAATGCCGCCTTCCATCGAATGCTGGGAGGCTACGAAGTTCTGGTCCAACAAGTCCTTCGCATACCGGCAACCGTATTGGCGGTATTCTTTCTAGCCTTTGCGGCGAGCCTCCTGCTGTACACACAACTCAGCTTTTCATACTTTCCGCAGACCGATGCCGCCAGTTTGTCATTACGTTTAAGGCGCCCTCGGGAACCAAGCTTACAGTGACCGAAAAAGAGGCCGCTAATCTGGAACGTTTGATAAAAGAAATCGTCCGGCCAGAGGACTTGGGCGCGATCGTCGATAACATTGGGGTTGACAACGGCTTCTCGGCTGTATACACATCCAACGCCGCCATGCACACGGGTTTTATTCAGGTAGGGTTGCGGCCGGAGCATCGTGTCGGCAGCTACGAGTATATTCGGCAGATTAAGAAACGCATGGCCGCAGAGATGCCGGAACTCACGCCCTTTTTTTCAACCGGCAGCCTGGTGGATGCCGTCGTGAGTATGGGCGCTCCCGCCCCGATCGACGTGCAAGTGGTGGGCGCGAATCTCGAGACGGACAACCGCGTTGCACAGGATATCGCAAGCAAATTGCAGGGGTCCCCAGTGATTGCCGATGTCTTCATGCCGCAAGATCTTGACTATCCATCCTTGCGCGTCGACGTCGACCGCCTCCACGCCGCCAAGCTTGGCTTTACCGAGCGCGAAGTGCTCACCAACGTGATCACCTCTTTGACGTCCAATCAGATGATCGCCCCCAACCTGTGGATCGACCCTCGCAACGGGAATAACTATTTTTTGACGGTTCAATATCCTGAAGCCCAGATTCGATCGATTCAGGATTTGCGATCCATTCCGCTGCACGCCGATGGCGTCGCAAAGCCGACGCGCCTGGACATGATTGCCAACATCGAACGCATCAAGGCGCCCACCGAAGTGGACCACTACCAGATCCGCCGCAAGCTCGACATTTATGCGCGCCCAGCCAGCGAGAATCTCGGCGCCGCGGCCGACTATGTCCGCAACGTGATTGCGCACGAAGAGATTCCCGGAAATGTAAATGTGGCCATCAGGGGAAGTGCGGAGGCAATGAGCGCGTCTTTCAGAAGCTTTGCGATCGGCCTTACGCTATCTGTGGTCTTGCTGTACCTGATTTTGGTCGCTCAGTTCAGGTCGTTCATGGACCCGTTCCTCATTCTCCTCGCGCTGCCACCCGCCATCTCAGGTGTGTTGATCGCGCTTGTGCTTACGGGGACAACCCTGAACGTCATGTC
>Ga0163163_10001528_pt1 | contig 19497 bp, 21 predicted proteins | sample S65metaG_FD_119766 | JGI IMG/M metagenome (GOLD analysis project Ga0163163, IMG submission 119766) | Switchgrass rhizosphere microbial communities from Kellogg Biological Station, Michigan, USA - S6-5 metaG | ecosystem: Host-associated > Plants > Roots > Rhizosphere > Soil | place: USA... | reverse complement strand
TTCGGCCCGGGTGCTGATGCTGACGCGCACGAAGCCATGAGGCGCAGCGGCGCCGACGTGTTGATCGTCGATCTCGAGGACTTCACTCCCCCGGCGCGTCGCGACGAGGCGCGACGCGGGCTCACCAACCTGATGAAGCACTGGCGCGATGCGGGCCGGGTCGCCGTGGTACGCATCAATTCGCTCGACGCCGACGGACCGATCGACCTGGCCGCTGCCATGCCTGCGCTGCCAGACATGGTCGCCTACCCGATGGCGACGAGCGCTGCTCAGATGCACGCGTTGCACGCGGCGCTCACGCACTGGGAAAGCAGCCTCGGTGTCGCGCCGGGCAGAACAGAGATTCTTCCGGTTTGCGAGACAGCGCTCGGTGTGGTCAATGTGGGGGCGCTTGCTGGTGGAAGCCAACGCATCTGCGCAGCGCTGCTCGGTGCAGAGGATCTAGCTGCCGATCTCTGTGCTGAGCGCCAGCCGGACGCCTTGGAGCTGGACCATGCGCGGCGTCGCTTCGTACTCGAGTGCCGGGCCGTGTCCATCGAGCCAATCGACGCTCCCTACACGTTCAGCGACACCGAAGGCGCTGTGCGCGAGGCGCGCTACGCGCGTCGCCTCGGCTACAGGTGCAAGGCACTGGTGCGCCCCGAGCACGCTCAACCGCTGAATGCCGCGTTGACGCCGAGCGACGACGAACTGCGCCGTGCCACTGCCATCGTCAACGGATTCGAAGAGGCGCGCGCGCGTGGCGAAGACCGAGCGCTTGTCGATGGTCTGTGGGTTGAGCTACCTACGTATCGCAATGCGCTGCGCTTGGTGGAGCGCGCACGCCGCTTGAGTGATGCAGTTGGCACGCCAATGAAGCTCAACGCCACGATGGGAGCACGCCACGAATGACGCCTAACCTCACCATCGAGCGGACGTACCAAAGCCTGCTTCGCAGCCTTTGGCGTGTTACAGCGTTCGGTTCGGAACCACGAGCCCACGAGTTGCGGTCACTGCGGGACGGTATCTCTGCGGAGCACAGTCAGGTGAATGCCTCAGCGCTGTGCGGACTTCCTCGTGCTTTTCGAGGAGACTGAGGATGAGATCGCTCGCTGAGGCGGCTTGCGATCGACGGCCCTTGCAATGGGTGGTGCACCTTTACGCTGCGAAGAACCGAGGCTGGCACGTAGTGCTTCCATCAGGTCAAGAACCTTGCCGCCACCGGGCGTTGCGGCGTGATCCTCGTGGGTGACGATCTCCTTCCCAGCGATCTTGCGCTCAACGGCCGCCAGGATTCGCTGTTTTTCCTCGTCAACGAACTCGGTCGGGTCATACGAGTCAGCCGAGATCTGCTCGATGATCTGCTTGGCCAGCGTGAGCTCGGCCTCGCTGACAGGCACCAGGTCGACGTGCAGGTCGCCGATCGACCGCACCTCGTCGGCGTAGAGCAACTGCTGCAGGACCAGGCCGCCCTCGGACGGCCGAACCTGCACCACGTACTCCTTTGACCGCCAGGCCCACTTGGCCAACGCGCAGCGCTCTGTCGCTTTCATCGCCTGCAACAACAGGCTGTAAGGCTTGGCACCTCGCTTGTCCGGCGCCAGGAAATAGGGCTTGTCGTAGTAGAGGGGGTCCACCGATCGCTCCGGGATGAACGAGACGATGTCGATCGTCTGGCGCGACTCCTCGGCCAGGGCTTTCAGCTCGTCATCCGTGAAGAGCACGAACTGCCCCCTCTCGAACTCGTAGCCCTTGACCATGTCGCTGCGCGACACCGGCGAGTCCAGTTCGACGGCGGCGGTCGCCGGCGCGGGTGCCGGCGGCACGACGTACGCCGACGGGAGGTCGACGACCCGCTTCGACGCCGCACGTCCCTTGGCCGGCCGCAACAGTTCCTGCTCGGCTTCCGGCTTTGGAACGGCAACCGGCGTCGGCAGCGCCTCGGCAACGTACGTCTGCCGAACTCGAGCCCCTCCGGGTGCCATCAGCTTGAAGCGGATCGCCGCTGTCGACTCGGTCGCCGAGTACAGGCGCACCGGCACCGACACGAGGCCGAAGGTGAGCGAAAGCGAGGCGATCGAGCGGGTGGCCATGACTCAGCCCTTGCTCGTCTTCACCTGCGTGCGAACTGCCACCGATCCCGTCCGAGATCCTTGCCCGTGTTCCTGGCCATGTCCCGCTCCCCTGAACGAAGACCTCATGTTGTGCGAGCAGAGCACGTCTGAGAAGGCCCTACGACCACCTTTCGCTGTGGGACTACAACCGCAGGCGCAGCCCTCCTACTGGACATATTTACACCGGGATTCGCCCGGTCCCGCCGGGGTGGAGTCGTGTCAGCCCCTTGACTTCGAACTCACGAGCCCACATTCCCGCAGTTCGGCGCCAACGCGAGCCATCATTTGCGTTGGGCTCACGCCGCGACGGTCCGCCTGTCGCGGATCTCGGGATCACTGAGGATCTTCGCAATGCCGATATCGGGCGGCGGCGCGTCGAGCTTGACCGTCCTCTCGCGAGCGTCGAGCATGGTGCCCAGCGCCCACTTGTCGACCCATCCCCGGCACAGCCGAACGTCGACGCGCTGGCCGTTCTCCCCGTCGTCGGCGCTACTTGCCCGTCTTCTGGTCGCCCTTGTCGCCTTGGCCGGACTTAATCACCGTCTTGGCGTGCTTGCGCACATCGGCGGCGAGCGACTTGCCCAGATCATCCGATTCCTTGATCCGGCCCTTCGGGTCGCGGCGGATCAGACGCTTGTCGCCGTTCGGAGTGATGAGCTCACGTTTCGTCGCTGCCTTCTTCCTCGTTGCCATGTGGACCCTCCTTCAATCGACGCCTATCCTCCAGCCTCCGGCAATTCCCAGGGCCGCGGCCTCGGCGCCTACGCAACCCCCGCGCCCCCACATCTCCCGTCCGGATCGGCGCGAAGAATGGGACCCCACGCCGCTGACAGGCGATGAACGCAGTCACTTACGGCTTTCCCGGCCGCTCGACCTGCACGCCGGCTACGGTTCTACGCCCCTATTTCACGGCGGCCTGCGCCTGCTGCGCCAACTGCAGGTGCTCCTTCAGCGTCGGGAGGGACTTCTCGGCGAAGGCCTTCACCTCCGGGTCCTTGCCTGACTTCGCCTCTTTCTCGAAGGCGGCAATATCCTGTTTGTGATCGGCCACCATGTGGTCCATGTAGTGCTTGTCGAAGGCCGGGCCCGAGAGGCCCTGCATCTTCTTCATCTCCGCCTGGGCCTTGGCGTCAGGGCCCGCCGGGAGCCCCACGCCCTTGGCGCCCGCCACCTGCTTCAGCTCGTCGTTGGCCTTGCTGTGGTCCTGGACCATGCGTGAGCCGAATTGCTTGACCTGATCGCTTCCGGCCTTCTCCTGGGCGAGCTTACCCATCTCGACCTCGGCCATGCCGCCCGCGGCCGCCTCCTTGACGAAGGCGCTATCGGGGCTTGCAGCCGACACGACCGAGGCATATGCGAGGCCGGCCGTGAGCAGCACCGCGCGCAGGGATTGGTTGTGACTGACAGCCATCTTCGACCTCCTGGGGAAGAGTTGAAACCGACGAGCACGAAACGGCAAGCCGCATGCCGTCGGCAGAGCCGAGGCTATGGCTGAGCCGCCGAGCCAAAGGCCTCACCGAAGCCGACTTGGTATCTGAATTGCCGCTTCGCCTCAGGATCGCTACCTATCGGTACCTGCTGATGAAAGCGCCGGCCACCGCCGCCGGCGGTGGCAACTCCGAACCGCTTCCGAATTTCTAGGAGATTGGCCATGAATGATTCAGTGACCCCCACGAGCGACGTCATCTCGTCCGCTACACCGTGCTCGAATTCGGCGGCTTTCATGGCGTAGGAACCGGCCGATATCCCCTGCCGTGGAGTGTGCTCAAGTACGACACCTCGCCGGACGGCTATGTTGTTCCGATCGACAAAAGAAGGCTCGAAGAGGCCCCTCGATACCCGGAATCGGATGTGCCCGACTACACGAACGACTACGGCAAGGCCAGGACTCGCACTGGGCCGGCGTCCGAGGTCCAGGGAACAAATGAGCATGCTGGCTTTCAAGGACCGATGCCCGTTAGGCAAACCCGGCGTGCTACGACGCGGGGTCGCCCAGCGTGTCGGCGACCATCGCGCCCCGCGTGCCCGCAGGCTTGTCGTCGCCGACCGTGGTGTCTTGGCGCGTCTGCCGCTCGAGCTCTCCGTTGACCTCTGCGCCCAGAAGCACTGCGAAAGCCGAGAGGAGAAACCACGCCAGCACCAGCACGACTATGCCGACCGAGCCGTACGCCTGGTGATAGCGACGCGAGCCCGCCACGTACCACGCGAGGACGCCGGTTCCGGCCAGCCAGGTCGCCGTCGCGAGCAGCGCACCCCAACTGACCCAGGACCATCGCGCGGGCATCCGGCTGGGCCCGTATCGGTAGAAGATCAGCAGCGAGAGCCAGAACATGAGACCGACGACAGGCCAGCGCGCGTGGAACACGATTCGCTGGAGCAACGGGCTCAACTCCAGCCATCGGGTCAGGAGAGGAACGCTCAGCAGCACCAGCCCGATGCAGAACGCTACGGAGATCGCGCCCGTCGTCAGCAGTAGCGCGAGGCCGTAGCGGAGGAGCACGGAACGTTTCTCCTGTTCGTCGTATGCGACGTTGAGCGCGCGAATCAAGGCCCGCACTCCGAGCGAAGCGCCCCACAACGTGATCAGCGCGCCGCCAACGATGCCCAAGCCCGCCCCTGCGCGGTCGGACTCGCCCAGTCCGCGCAGGAGGAAGACCACGAGGCTGTTGGCCTCGGGCTCCAGCTGGCGGCGCAGGAAGCCCAGCTGCTCGGCGAGTTGGCCCGGGTCGAACACCAGACCGTACACCTCACGCAGCGCGAGCAGCCCCGGGAAGGTAGCGATCAGCGCGTAGAAGGCGACCCCGGCGGCGACTATCGACAGATTGCCCTCGGCGACGCGCCTTTTGACTCTGAACAGCACGTCGCGCCAGCCCGCCGCAGGTATTTCGCTGGGGCGAGTGGCGTCGCGGCCGCGGTCGACCGCCTCGGGGTGAGGCTGCTGCGCTCCGCTCAAGACTTGGTGCTCAAGACTCGGCGCGTGCTGGTTGCGACGGCCCAGTGGCGATCCGCCCCCAGAAGAGCGTCACGCCGATGGCCACGGTCGCACCCGCCCGTAGCTGCCCGGCACAGCGAAGGTGAGATCCGTCTGCGAGACGGTCCAGCAATCGAAGGGGGTCGTCCGAAACACTGCTGTCGCGTGGCACTGCAGTCGCACAGGTGAGGGTGGCCACTAGGTAGCTGACGGCGCTCGTCGCTCATCGTGTTCTCCTCGGCTAGCAAGCTCTCGAACCTTTCCTTCAGCATTCGGTGGACCCGAGCGCGGGGTCTCGGACGCATATTCCCGCCGCCGCACTCGAAGCCACCCGCGCCCGACGTCCGGGACACGCGGCCAGCTCGAACTGCGCCTCATGCCGCCGGCGCCTCCTTTCAGATCATGGTGACTAACATTGCGATGGTGGCCAGTGCCATTGCTGCAGTAGCGAGCCAACCCAGGATCTGCCACCGCCGGGGCAACACGAGGTCGCCCATGATCTTTGGTCGTGACGCCGCCAGCATGACGGCGACCATGATCGGCACCGAGATGACTGCGTTGATGACCGCCGCCCAGTACAACGCTTTGATCGGATTCAGCCCGGACAAACTGATGGCGACTCCCACCGCCATGGCGGCGGCCAGAACGCCGTAGAAGGGCTTCGCAGTCGCGAGTGGCCGATCGAGCCCCTTGCGCACCCCGAGCAGGCTTGACACCGCGTAGGCCGCCGAACCGGCCAGAACCGGAAGCGCCAGCATTCCGGTTCCGACAATGCCCAGTGCAAAGAGCACGAACGCGAACTGTCCGGCGATCGGCTGCAGCGCCTCAGCAGCCTGCGCCGGAGTCTCGATGTCGGTCACGCCATGGGCGTGAAGCGTCGCGGCGGTCGCGAGGATCATGAAGAAGGCGATCGCGTTGGAGAACCCCATCCCAACGAAGGTGTCGATGTGGAGGCGTCGGAGTTGGGACTTCCTCTGTCTTGGGGCAATTCGCAGCGGTTTGTCGACGGGGACGCGCTTGATTTCTTCGACCTCCTGTTCCGCCTGCCAGAAAAACAGGTAGGGACTGATCGTCGTTCCCAGGATCGCGACGATCGTCGTCACATAGTCCCTGTTCCAGCGGATCGTTGGAATGACCGTCGCGTGAAGGGCCGCGAGCCAGTCGATATGGACGCTGAAAGCCACTCCCACGTATGCCAGCAAGGACAGAGTCAGCCACTTGAGCACGCTGACGTAGCGTGCGTAGGGAAGAAACACCTGGAGCAGCAACGAAACGATTCCGAATGCCACGGCGAAAGAGGCCGCGTGACCGCCACCTATCAAGGCCGCCGAGGCACCCATGGCGCTCAGGTCGGCGCCGAGATTGATGACGTTGGCCAGGACCAGCAGAGACACCAACCCGTAGACGCTCCACGTGGGGCAAAAGCGCGCGAAGGTGTCGGCCAGACCTCGGCCCGTCACTCGCCCGATCCGGGCGCTCGCCAGCTGGATCGCGACCATGAGCGGGTAGGTGAGCAAGATAGTCCACGCGACGTCGTAGCCGAACTGCGCGCCACCTTGCGAGTAGGTCGCTATTCCGCTGGGGTCGTCGTCAGCGGCGCCCGTGATCAGGCCTGGACCAAGGCTGCGCCACCAAGGCTGCTGCGCCTTGGCCTGCGTCGACGTCGCGCCTTCAGGGGGATGACCAGCAACGCCCCTCTTCGACGCCGAAGCAGGCGTGGCCTTCTGTCCTGTTGCGATGGCTTTGGCCATGCTTACGAACTAGCTGGGCACAGACTCAGTTGGTCCGAATGCCAAGCGGCAGGCGAACCTATTCGCCGGAAAGTCTGCGCATCAGCTCGTCCTTGCGCTTCCGGAGTCGCGCACCGATCTCGGCCATGTCCATGCCGGACTTCCGACACGCTGGGAACAGCTCGCTCTCTTCTTCCTTCACGTGATGTCGGATGTATTCGTCGAGCACCGGCACTCGCGCGTCGTAGAGCGGGTCGGAAGCATGCGCGGTACCGATCTCGGCGATCAGCTGCTTGGCCGAACCAGCCGAGCCAGACCGCCAGCATGAAGGCGACGCGCTTCATTTTCAGCCTCTTCCGAGCGCGGCGCGACGTCTTCGACCATGACGCCGGCCTTGACGACGACGTCTCGCAATTCCGACGGCGGCGAGGGCGAGCAAGAGGCGGGTCATGAAAGGATTCCGAGGAATGACACGGGCACGAAGGCAAGCGTCATACCCACGAGCCGCCGCGCCGGAAAGGCTTCGCCGTGAGGCGGAGCCTGGCCGCGCTTCATTGCGGGCGGGAACGGCCTTTTCTCCTGTGGGCGGGGGCCGATGCCAAGTTCGGCGACGTCTCCGTCGATAAGTCCACCGCAAACTCAAGGCCCAGGTTCACGGCCGCCCCTTGATCGGCGAGCGAAGGAGTGCCGCAGGCCAGCAACGCTTGCAGCGCCAGGGCGTTGGCGATCGCCTGACCTCCGGCGGTGTTGTCGAAGACGCACCAGCAGTTCGCCTCCGCCGGCCATCGCCTCAGCTCGTCCGCGCGCGCCCGCAGCCAGGCTTCGTCGTAGCCCGACCAGTGCATCCGTGGCGTGCCGTGCCAGCGGTAGTAGAGAAGGGCGCCGCGGCCATCGCCCTCGACGCCGAGCCAGCCGCCGGGACGGGCTGCGTCGGGCACGCAGGCCGGATCCACTGCGACACGACCGACGCCGCAGGTGACGAGAGCGCGATCGGCCGACGACGTGAACCAGCTGGGATGGCGGGGTTCGCAGACGACGGCGCCGGCATGCAGCTCGCCGAGCAGCGCGAAAAAGCGGCGAACCACTCGTGCCTCGAATGCGAACGATGCCGGCAGTTGCACCAGCAAGGCGGCCAGCCGGTCGCCCAGGCCGGCGACCTCGGCCAGGAAGCGAAGCAGCGGCTCGCGGGCATTGCGCAGGCGAGCTTCGTGGGTGATGCTGCGTGGTACCTTGACCGAGAAGCGAAAGCCCGGCGGCGTCAGCGCTGCCCAGCGCTGATAGACCTCGGTACGGTGCGCCCGGTAGAAGGACGAGTTGATCTCGGCACAGCCGAGCACGCTCGAATGGCGCAGCAGATGCTGACCCTCGCCGGGAAACGAAGGCGCGGACTGCAGGGGGATCGACCAGCCTGCCGTGCCGATGCGCATGCCTCACCTTGGGCGGCTCGTATCCGAAGGGAGCGAGGGGCGAGCTCGTGGCGGTCGCTTGCGAGCGGGTGCGTGCGACGCAGCGGACGCCAGCTCAGCCTCGAGTCGCGGGGAGGGGCCGGGGTCGTCGTCGCGCCGTGCCGGCAACCGGTCGGACGAAGGCGGCCAGGAACATCCGACGCCGATCCCCGGCAAACATCACGTTGATGCCGGCGGCGTCGATCGAGTCGACGACACCGCGCCCGTAGCGGGGAACGCGCACTGCATCGCCGGGGGCGAACTCGACCGCGGTCGCCTTTTCGTCGCTCGCCAGGGCGCCGCCCGGTCCGGGCGTCGTCGCTTCGCCTTCCTTCGCTTCCTGTTCTCGTGCCAGGGCGAAGCGGATGCAGTTGTCGCAGCTGCCGCAGCCGCTTTCGTCCAGCGATTCGCCGAAGTGATCGAGAAGCACCTTCCAGCGACAGCGTCCGGTTTGCGCGTAGAAGACCATCCTCTCGAGCATGTCGCGATCGCCTTCGCGCTTGCCCCGATATCCCTCCAACAGCCGGTCGAGGGCGCCGTCGTCAAGCCCCTGTCGGGTGAGCACGAGCGCGCCGTCGCCGCTCATGCGTACGACCTTCTCGTGACGCAGGAGCCGTAGGGCCACCTGCAGCTTGGTCTTGGAGACGCTCAGTTTCGCTTCCAGCCGCTCCGCAGTCCAGGACGTATCCTGGCCCGGGTCGGCGCGAAGGGCGTTGTAGATCGAGACCAGGTCCTCGCGGGACGGGTACTTGCCGGCCAGGAAGAACTGCTGCACCGAGCGGTCGGCATGGAGGAAGAGAAGGGTGCAGTCCGCTGGCTCGCCGTCGCGGCCGGCGCGACCGGACTCCTGGTAGTAGGCATCCAGGCCGGCCGGCATCTGGTAGTGGACGACAAACCGCGTGTCGGCCTTGTCGATGCCGAGTCCGAAGGCATTCGTCGCCACCATGACGCGGACCCGCCCGCTCATGAACGCTTCCTGGGCCTCGCGGCGCCTGGCGGCGCCGATGCGCCCGTGATAGAGCGCCGCGTCCACGCCCTTTGCCACGAGTGCGGCGTGCACGCTTTCGGCAGCCTTGATCGTCGCTGTGTAGATCAGGCCCGCGCCCTTCGACGACGCGGCGATCTCGACGACGCGCTCGAGCTTGTCGGACTCGTTCGTCACCTGGATCACCCGGTAGTGCAGGTTCGCCCGGTAGGTGCCGGTGTTGACGATCTCGAAGCGGTCGACGCCCAGTTGCCGGGCGATGTCATCGATGACCGGTGCGGTCGCGGTGGCCGTCAGGGTAAGGAGCCGCGGCCGGCCCAGGCGCGCGAACGCCTGACCGATTTCCAGAAATGCCGGGCGAAAGTCATGGCCCCACTGGGAAATGCAGTGGACCTCGTCGACCACCAGCAGGCTGACCCGCTGGCCGGAAACCAGCTCGAGAAAGGTGGGGTCGGCCAACCGCTCGGGGGTCGTGAAGGCGATCTTTGCCGAGCCGTCGCGGACCGCCCCCTCGGCCTCGGCCAGCTCGGCAGCAGCAACGGCGCTGTTCAGCTGGCAGGCGGCGACACCCATGTCGCGCAGCTTGTCGCATTGATCCTTCATGAGCGCGATCAGGGGCGACACGACGATCGTCAGGCCAGGCAGCGCCAGCGCGGGAAGCTGATAGCAGAGCGACTTGCCGGCACCCGTGGGCATGACCGCCAGCGTCGGCTTGCCGCGCATGACGCTGGCGATCACTGCCTCCTGGCCCTCGCGCAGCCGGTCCAGGCCGAAGGTCGTCCGCAGGATGCGCCTGATGGCGGCAGGGCCGGGCACGGGCTCCGCTCTTGTCCTAGTCATGTCGTCACCGATCGTCCCTGCTGCTGTGGCAACGGGCATGCCGCGTCGTCGAATCGAGGATCGATTGGCCATGCCGCGTTTCCACGGCTGCGCAACTGGGCATACCGAATGCCTTCTTCGGTCGGATCTGTCCCCGACAGCCGTCCCATTGGAACCAGGAACCTTCATGACTCTCACTGTCCCGTTCGAAAACGCGGTGGACCTTCTCGATGCCGATCACAAGGCCGTCAAGACGATGTTCATCGAATACAACGCCCTCTGCGAAGACGCCGCACCTGCCGCGACGAAGCGGGCCGTGGCGGAGAAGATCTGCCGGGCACTCAGCGTGCACACCCAGATCGAGGAAGAGATCTTCTATCCGGCGGTTCGTAAGGTGATCGGCGACGACGGCCTGATGGATGAGGCCCTCGCCGAGCATGCCGAGGCCAAGGCGCTGATTGCCGAGATCCAGGGCCTGAAGGCGACGTCGGCCAACCAGGACGCGCTAGTGAAGAAACTCGGCAAGGCGATCGACGAGCACGTCCTCGAGGAGCGCGAGCAGATCTTTCTGCAATCGATGCAGTCGCCGCTCGACCTGCGGGGGCTGGCGGTCCCCCTCTACGAGCGGAAGAAGAAGCTGATGGCCGCGGCACCCAAGCCCAGCAAGGAGAAGGCATGAAAGCCCTCGTCTACAACGGTCCGCGCAAGGTCGCGGTCGAGAACGTCCCCGATGCCGTCGTCGAACGCGCCACCGACGTGCTGGTGAAGATCACGAGCACCAACATCTGCGGCTCCGACCTGCACATGTACGAAGGCCGGACTGACATGGAGGCCGGTCGCATCCTCGGCCACGAGAATCTCGGTGTCGTGATCGAGGTCGGCGCGGCGGTCGACCGGATCAAGGTCGGCGACCGTGTCTGCCTGCCGTTCAACGTCGGCTGCGGCTTCTGCGCCAACTGCGAGCAGGGTCTGAGCGGCTTTTGCCTGACCTGCAATCCCGGGATGGCCGGCGCCGCCTACGGCTTCGCCGGCATGGGTCCCTACAGCGGCGGCCAGGCCGAACTGCTGCGCGTGCCCTACGGCGACTACAACTGCCTGGTGCTGCCGCGAGATTCGGAAGAGAAGGAGAGCGACTACGTGATGCTCGCCGACATCTTCCCAACCGGCTACCACGCGACCGAGCTCGCGGGCGTGAAGCCGGGCGACAGCGTCGTGATCTACGGCGCCGGTCCGGTGGGCCTGATGGCGACGATGTCGGCGATGCTCAAGGGAGCGAGCCAGGTGTTCGTCGTCGACACGCACAAGGACCGGCTGGCGCTCGCCGAGAAGGCGGGCGCGATCGCGATCGACGACACCGAAGACGGGGGCGTCGAGAAGATCATGGAGCTCACGGGCGGCCAGGGCGCCGACCGCGGCTGCGAATGCGTCGGCTACCAGTGCTGCAACCTGCACCGGCAAGAGGTGCCGAACCTCACCATGAACAATCTGGTGAAGACGGTCAAGGCCACCGGGCGGATCGGCGTCGTCGGCGTGTTCGTGCCCGAGGATCCAAACGCCGAGGACAAGCTGGAAAAGCGCGGCCGGATGGCGTTCGACTTCGGCGCCTTCTGGAACAAGGGCCAGAGCATGGGCACCGGCCAGGCGAACGTGAAGGCATACAACCGCCTCCTCAGCCGCCTGATAGAAAAGGACCGGGTCAAGCCGTCGTGGATCGTTTCCCACGAGCTGCCGCTCGACAAAGCTGCGGAGGCCTATGAAAACTTCGACCAGCGCAAGAAGGGCTGGACGAAGGTGGTCCTCAAGCCTGCCCGGTAGGCCTCAGGGGTTGGAGCGCGGTTTCGGGCTCGACTGCGGACTCGTGCCGCCGTCTTTGCTCTGGGGGTTCTGCCCGTTGGCGCCGCCCTGTTGCGAAACGTTGCCCGAGAGGTCCTGCTGCGACGATCGTGAACGGTTCCCGTCCTGCACTGAAGAAGCGTCGCCCTGCTGCCCCTTGCTATCGCCCGCGGCGCCGGCGGCTGTCTTCCGATCGTCGCCACCTGCCGTCCGTTCCTTGTTATCAGCCACGTTGCATCTCCTGGGGAGCGCTGGATTTGCGCAACGTTCCTGCGGCAAGCGCCATGCCTTTGCCGCTTGTGCGTGCCTCGTTTCTGTCGTGCTTGGCATTTCCTCGTCCCGGACGGAACCTCCATGGCGTTGCCCAGGGTAGGGACAAGCGGTGCGCTTCGGCGCGTCCGCTTGACTGCCTGGTTAGACATCACTTCATCGACGCGCCAAACACGGACCCGGGGCCCGTAGAGCCTTTGGGACCAGGTCATGTTCTTGCCACGAAGTGTCACGATGGAAAGTGCGAAGTCTCATACCCCCTCGGAAGGGGAAGACCATGGCTATTCAATTCGTTGGAACTGATCTCGCCAGGATCGTTCTTGCGATTCACGGAGGCAACGACGCCACTCCTTCGTCAACAGCAGCTGTCCAACCTTGCGGAGGCGATTCTTGAGGCCGCTGGTGATCATGCCGAGCACACCGGGCAACTGGATCTCCATCGTCACCTCGGCGCGGCCGAGCTGGTGCGGGATGCTGACAGTAGTAGGTGCCGCCATGAGCCGAGGTTGCTTTGAAGGGCCCGCCGTGTGCCAGGCGCTAGCGCGCCCGATTCTTTGGCGATCGACTGCTCGATCGATTGGACGACTGTCCAGCCTCCGGTCGGGTGGCTGTCTGCCGCGTAGGGAGGGAAGCGTTCAAGGCCACCACCATGGCGGCTTTGCCGCTCAAGAGATCGCGCCAGCGCAGCTCAACTTCGGATTTTCTCTTACCCTTGCCGGTGAGCCGAATGCCTTCGGGGCCAAAAGCAACGGTGCAGTCCACGCCGTCGACCGTGACCCGCCGCTTGAGTTCCTTGTCGAGGACGGTGACCACGTGGCTCGTACTCCTTTGTATGACGGGGGCTACATCGAATTCTGCTCTCAGGCGGCTCGGCGCGCGGCCGCTTCGACACGCACGAGCTGTCGGATCCGAATCGGTCAAAGGCAGATCAGGGCCAGGAGGAGTCTCTTGTGAGCGAACCCGTGCCGACGACGATTGAGGAGCCAGTGCCCAAATACCGAATCAGCGCGTGGCTGGCGACTGCGGCTCTTCTCTGGCTGGTGCTGCGCTTCGACCTGCTTCCGGCACTGCTGGCCGGCCTGCTGGTCTTTGAGCTGGTGCACCTGCAGACGATGCGTCTGCCCTTCGTGCGCGAGCGAAGGGCGAGAGTCCTGGCCGTTGCCTTCCTCGCGACGATCGTCGTGGGCCTGCTCAGCCTGGCGACGTTCGCGGCCGTTCTGTTCTTCGGCAGTGATACTGGCGGCTATGTCTTGCTGTTGAAGAAATCGGCTGACGTCATCCAGAGTTGGCGTGGCTTGTTGCCTGCATGGGTCGTACACACGCTTCCGACTGATGCGGACGCATTGCGAAGCAGCATCGTCGCGTGGTTGAAAGAACACCTGACGGCAGTGCAGACCTTCGGACAGGAGGGCACGCGGGTCCTGGTGCGGATCGTGATTGGCATGGTGATCGGGGCGCTCATCGCGTTGCGACAGGCAGATCCGCCGAGCGACTACCGCCCGTTTGCGGAGGCGCTCGCCAATCGAGCGAGCCGATTCAGCGAGGCGTTCCGGCGCGTGGTGTTCGCGCAAGTGCGAATCGCCGCCCTGAATGCGGCGTTGACCGCGGCCTATCTGGTGATCGTCCTGCCGCTCCTCGGCATCCACTTGCCGCTCATCAAGACGATGATCGCGGTAACCTTCGTCGCCGGACTGATCCCGGTCGTAGGCAACCTGATCTCCAACGTCGTGGTTGTGGTGGTGAGCCTTAGCGTCTCGCCGTACGTCGCGCTCGGTTCGCTGATCTATCTGGTCGCGATCCACAAGCTGGAATACTTTCTCAACGCGCGGATGGTCGGCAGGCAGATCGAGGCGCGCGCGTGGGAGCTGTTGCTCGCGATGCTGCTCATGGAGGCGATGTTTGGCATTGCCGGGCTGATCGCAGCGCCCATCTATTACGCCTACCTGAAGGACGAGCTGATCGCGGCGGGGTGGGTGTAGTCACGCAGCCGGCGTGAGGCGGGCCGCGTCTCCGGTGCCGACGATGGATGTCGCGCGGCCCCTGCTTACTTCCCATTCAGCTTATGCAGCAGTTGATCCTTCCGTTTCTGAAGACGGGCGCCGAGTTCGGTCATGTCCATATCCGACGCGCGACACGCCGGGAAGAGCTCGCTTTCCTCTTCCTTCACGTGATGGCGAACGTACTCACCGAGAACCTTCACGCGCGCGTCGTACAGTGCGTCCGACGTCTTCGCCGCACCGATCTCCGCGATGAGTTGCTTGACAGCGCCGTGCTCGATTTCGGCTTCATCGAGCAGATCGGCATCGACATTTGCCTCGCGCGCGGCCGGATAGAAGATCTCCTCCTCGATCATCGCGTGGACCGCCAGCATGCCGCATATGCGCGTCGACAAGGCGCGCCGGTCGCCGTTGTGGCTGGCGCCGTCGGCAAGCAATTCGTAGTCCTTGAACAAGGCGTCAACGTCGTCGTGATCTTTCTTCAGCAAATCGATCGCATTCGCCTCGTCGTTTGAAGTCGACGGGGTGACAGCAGCGACCACTTTCTCCAGAAGGGACATGTCTTTCTCCGGCGGTGGATTGATATGTGTCGTACGACGAGGCGGGGCAGCGCTCGGCCTCGTCGTGCTCTCAAGGAACCTAGATGGGCGACTTGTCGCCAGGCTTCGGGTTGATGACCTCGCCAGTCCCCTTTCCGGCCGCGCTACCCGCCACTGCGCCGAGGGCCGCGCCGGCCGCCATCCCGACCGGGCCGCCGGCGGCGCCGATGGCCGCACCGGCCGCGGCGCCGCCGCCTGCGCCGACGCCCTCGGCGAGATGGTGGTGGGCGAGCCTGTCTTCGGGCGTGGGATTCGCGACCTCCGCGGCGCCCTTGCCGGCCAGACCACCTGCCGCCGCGCCGACCACCGCGCCGGCGGCCATTCCGACCGGGCCGCCCGCGGCGCCGAGGGCTGCGCCGGCGGCGGCGCCACTGCCCGCGCCCACACCCTTGGCCAGGTTGTGATCGCCTCGGTTGTCATCCGCCTTCGGATTCACAACTTCAGCGCCGCCCTTGCCGGCAAGGCCACCCGCGACGGCACCAATCGCTGCGCCTGCGGCCATGCCTACGGGGCCGGCAACGGCGCCCATCGATCCGCCCGCGACCGCGCCGGCCGTCGCGCCAACACCGGTGCCGATGACGTGCTGGCCTTCATGGCGCTGCCACTGGCTCTCGAAGTAGCGAGCGTCGTCGTCCGAACGGGGCGTCACACCCATAAGAATGCCGCCGTTTTTGATGCCTTCCTCGTAGTGCTTGACGCGCTCTTCCGGGATGCCCCAGCCGATCAGCGCGCCGACGATGCCACCGGTTGCCGCGCCAGCACCCGCACCGGCAATGGCCGCGGCCAGAGGACCGGCGATGACCAGGCCGAGGCCCGGCAACGCAATCGTCGTGCCCACGGCGGCGATGGCAGCGGCAATGGCGCCGATACTGCCGCCGATGGCGCCACCGATGCCCGCACCTTCAGCCGCCTTGGTGCCGAGTTCCGTCTCGGGCGCCCCGTCGCTTAGGAAATGCCGCTTGCGGGTCTCGTCGCTCATGACGAGGTTCACGTCCGCATGGCCGTACCCACGCGAGGAAACGTCGTCATACGCCCGTTCGGCAGCGGTGCGGTCTGGAAAGAGGCCCGTGACCATTCGCGAGCCGGACGTTTGGTTGAGTGCCATGGGTGATTCCTTTCGAGGTGAGAGCGCGGGAACGCATGGCGAGATTAGCGATGAAAGACATCGCTCTTGCCATCCAATGCCACTCGAGTTTGTAGGCGCGGGCCGCGAGATCACTGGCCGAGCCGTGCGCAGGAACTCGCGCGTCTTTTCGATGACGGTGATGTCACCGTTACGCTCCAGCACGGCGCCCTCGATGGCGGAGACCTCGCTGGTGCCCGTCTTCTTGCGGACGGCCTCTTCCAGGTCGCTCTTGGTAATGAGCGCCCTCCGCATCTGCTTTGCATCGGTCTTTCCGTTTCGTACCCAGTGCCGCTCATGACCACTGATGAGGGCTTCGAACTGGGGCCAACGGACACTGGCTTGACCTGCAAGGCGATGAATGAGGACGATCGCCGAGGCTGCACATGGTCGACCAGAAAGGTGACGCGCCGACGACCGCGCGGCTCAAGGATCCGTCCGAATATCCGTGCCGATGTGGCTCGCGGCCGTGACTGCGAGTTCGACCGGCAGCGTCACCGGCCGCTGAGATCCAGCTTGGGGAGCGCCCGCTGCACTTGACCTGCCTACTTTCTCCTCTTGGCCTTGGCCTTGGCTTTGGCCGGCGCTGACGCGCCGATGGCGTTGGCCCAGAAGTCAAGCACCTGCTTGGCCCCCGCGCTCGTGGCGCTCTGCGAAGCCTGAGCGACCTCGCGCTTAATCGCTGCCGTGGTGTGAGCTCGTGCGGTGCCCGCTACCCGGTTGGCCCCGCTCATCCACATGCTGAGGAACGGGTTCTTCTTCTGCCACGGATTCTTCATGTGTGGGCCCTGACTCGGCGCCTGACCGACCGTGCTCCGGAGCGCGCCATCATTGCGACGAGGCTCATCAACAGCGCTCCGGTTCCGGCGGCAATGAGAATCGCTCTGATTGGATCATCTCTCGTATAGCTCTCGACCGCCGTGGTTGCCCGCTTGCGAACCTGATGAGCCGCCGCCTGGGCAGCGTCCTTCGCCTTGTCGACGGCCCAGTTCGCGGCGTCACCGACCCTGCTGCCCGCATCGGCGCCGCTGCCCGTCGCCGCGTCCAGCGTGTCAACTAGCTTCTCAGTGCTCCGATCGGGCGCCTGTCCCATGCCCGCGGCTTGGCGGGCTATCGCGGCTTCCACGGCCATAGTTTCCTGGCTTGGCGTGCCCATGTGCTCGAGAGGACTCGGGTCGTCGATCATGGACGTTCTCCTGTTACCCGCTGCGCGGGCTAGCAGACTAATGTAAAAACTCCGCGGCGATCGCCACACCGTCGCTTGGGCCGCCTTTCTGTAGGAGCGGACCGCTATCTAATTCGGCTTCGCGCTCGATGCTTTGGATCGCCAGGTTCGTCGCCGCCAGAAATCGATCAGCAAGGCATTGAAACCAAGGTGCACTTGCCCGCAAGTGCACGCGCGAGATCGCGCGCATGCGCCCCGCCGAGTACGAAACGGGGGCCCTCGCGGCGGTGCGCGGCCGCGTCGAACCCGCGAAGACCGCGGCCGACAAATGTCACTCAGCGACGGTCCGTGCGACGCTGACTTGCTTGCCTTCATGCCCGGCGTTGCCTTGGGCCGACTTGAGAGCGGCCGAGCGGGTATGCACCTTGCCACCCCACTAGCAGGGCACAGAAGCGCACGCGGTGCGTCTCGCCTGGTCGTTGGCACCAGTCCACGATTGGATGGCACGCCCACGAGGAGCTGCGATGAGAACGGTGATTTCGGCGTTCATTCAGCAGGAAACCGCACGCCAGGCAGCGGCCAACCTGCGCATTGCCGGGCTGACTCGTGGCGAGGTCGACGTCCGCATCCGCCGGCAGGGCGACGACCCGTCGCTCGGCAATCCGGTCGACGAGGTCGTCACGGGCGGCGCGATCACCGATTTTGTCTGGCTGCTGGACCACCTGTTCGGAAGTGCCGGTGCGTCGCGGCCGGATGCCAGCATCGCGGACGTCGTCCGCGAGGGCGGTGCGGTGGTCGTGGTCCAGGCTGCCGACGACGAGGAAGCGGCGCGCGTGCAGGCCTTTCTCTTGCAGGCGGGGGCGAGCAAGCAGGCATTCATTCCGCGCCAGGGCGACCAGGATTGATCGGACAAACGGCATGTCCAGCAACCCGCTGCGCGTCCACGGCTCTTGCCACTGCGGAGCAATCTCCTACGAGGCGACAGTCGACACGGAGCGCGTCACGATCTGCCATTGCACCGACTGCCAGAACCTCACGGGCACGGCGTACAGAGTCTCCGTCCCCGCGAGGGCCGAAGACTTTCGCGTCGGTCAGCCCTGGATTGGTCGACCGATCTCCATGGGATGAGCGAAAGCGAGACAGAGTAGAGCGATCGAGCTCAGACATACATGTCTTGAAAAGCCCCTCGCCCATATCTACCTGCATGCCCTCTGATCCGTCGAAGGCGCCTCGCCGAGGGCCGCGCCACTGGCGCCACTGCATTGCTCGTGCTCGCCTCGCGCATTGCCGCGCCGCAGCGGCGCTGTGCGCGTGCCGGCGTGCCGGCGTGCCGGTCGTGCTCGGTGCCTTTCCGTGGAAGACAGCCCGATCGTCGGCGAGACGCTCTCGGCGTCTGGAGGAGATGGTCGAGGCGACATCGTCGGTCGTGCCAGCGCAGAGCAACGGTGGTGGCGATCCAGAACCGACGGTGCGATGTGGCCATCATCGATATCTTCTTGCAGTCGGGCGCTGGGTTGGATGTACTCGCCAGTCGAGAGGGTCAGAGAGGGCTTTAGCGGCCAGACGAGGAAGGGGGAACGCCAAATGCTAGCAGCCTGAAGGCGGCGATCCTCGCTCTCTACGCCGATGCGTCCAGCCGCGGCGAACGCTGCCCAAAGGTCGTGCGCTTGGGGATTCCGCAAAGGCACGTTCACTCAGGGTACTTACAAAGAACGTAATTACCCGTTCATGGGGGATATCAAGATGAACTGGAGTTGGATTTCCGTCGCAGCGGCTTCGCTGCTCGCGCTGGCCGCATGTTCGAAGAAGACTTCGGATGCCGAGTCTTCAACGGCAGTCGTCATTCCAGCAAGTTCCGCTACCGCTGCCGCCCAGCTCCCCACTTCGCCGGCGTCGGATCCTTCGCTCCCGTCGGCGTCGATTGTCGCAAGCGAACCGGCGACGACGGCGTCGAGCACGCCAGCTCCGGCTGCCATCGCGTCCGACAAACCATCGGCAGCTGCAAGCGGAGCGAGCGGGCCCTGACGACAAGCTGATCAATCGACGCAGACCGAGGCGCGACTCGCGCCTCACCTACATCGTTGGTACAACCGCGCTGGCGCCTTAAGCTAGCCGGCGAAGTTCGCTTGGCGCGGGTGCGCCGAGCTAGCGTCTGTGGAGCGCATGGCTGGCGGAACAACTTGAGCGCCTGCTCAATGCTCGCGCCTAGTCGCGTTGCGAGTCAAAGCGGATGGTTCTCCAGATCTTCGCTGCCTTAGTGATCGCGGGCTTTGTCCAAGTCTTTCTCATGGGCTCAGGCTTCGTTTCTCCACACAACGGTGTGCCCGGCATCCTCACCTTCATAGTGACGTCTCCCCCGAATCCGTAGTCAGTTCAAAACTAGAGGTAATGTGGCTTCTCGGCAATCCCGCGAGGGACGCAAGGAGAAGCGATGAAGAAGTCGAGGTTCAGCGAGGAGCAGATTGCG
>Ga0163163_10001527_pt1 | contig 19505 bp, 15 predicted proteins | sample S65metaG_FD_119766 | JGI IMG/M metagenome (GOLD analysis project Ga0163163, IMG submission 119766) | Switchgrass rhizosphere microbial communities from Kellogg Biological Station, Michigan, USA - S6-5 metaG | ecosystem: Host-associated > Plants > Roots > Rhizosphere > Soil | place: USA... | reverse complement strand
TTACTCGCCCGCGCGCTCTCTACCCTGCACTGGCGCTTGCGCTGGCCTTGGCCGGAGTGCTCCTGATGCGCTACGCGGTTCTGGGTTCGATGAATCCGCGCACCTCGCTGGTGGCGAGCGCCTACGACAACGTGTTCGGCGCTCCCCAGGAACAACCTAAGTTGCAAGGCTCCAAAGATGGCGGCGAACAACCGGGCGACGGGCGCGACCAGGATAAGGAGACGTCGAGGAACAATGATTTTGCTGGTGACCCATCGGCCAACTTCGACCCGGCAACGCCCGAGAGTCCGAAAGAGCAGACTAAGCAGCAGGCCGAGAAGAAGGAACAGGGAAATAATCCCGACGCTAAGGGGAATAACTTCAACAAGGACGCCCCTCCCGACGACAAGAAAGAGGGCACCAAAGAGTCCGCCGGCGGCAAGCAGAGCGATAAGGCGGACCAGGAACCGTCTCTTTTGAACAAAGTCAAAGACGCCCTCAATCAGATGATGAACAAGATGAAGTCATCTCCGAAGGATTCCGACAAGAACCAGAAGAGCGATCCGTCCGAGAGCGAGCAGCAGCAGGCGCAAGAGGGGCAGTCCCAGGAGAAGGGCGATAGCAAGCAGTCGAAGGACGGCAAGCAGTCGAATAACGCCCAGGACGGCAGCAATAGCGCGCAGATGAAGTCTTCGCAGGATACGCAAAGCGGGATGGGCAGCCAGGAAGGCGACAAGACCGCCAAGCAGGCGGAGGCCCTGAAGGCCATGGGCAAGATCTCGGAGCTGCTAGGCAAGCGCGCCGAAAACGTCAAGGGCGCTGTGATGGTGGAGGTCGGGTCCACCAAACAGCAATTGAAGACACCGCTAGGGCAGAGCGAATCGACACACGCCGAGGCCGGCAGTGAAATCCACCGTGACGAAGTGCCCCCGATCTACGAGCAATTCGTCGAACAGTACTTCGACAAGATCAGAAAACCAGGCCCCGCCACCACACCCGCGCCGGCCAACGCCGCACAACAGTAGCAGCGCAAAAACAACGGCCCCGACGGCGATGGTTCACCGGCAGGGCCGAGCCCAATTCAAGTACTGTAGATCGCCCTAGAACTGGAACTTCGCGTTCAGAACGATAACGCGCCCCGAGACCTGTGCTCCCGTGAAATTCCCATAAGCGCTTGAGAATGGATTCACGGTGGAAATCACTTGGCCGAAATTACCCACCGCGACGTTATTTACCGGCAGGTCGAAGTTCGGGTGGTTCAGGATGTTGAAGAACGAAGCGCCGACGATGAATTTGATTCTCTCGGTGGCCGCGATGTTCTTGTTTACCGTAAGGTCGGTATCGAAATAATGGGGTCCCCGGAACGAGTTCCGCGCCAGATTTCCGTAGTCTTTCTGCTGGGCGGTGGTCAGGAACTGAGATGTGGTGAAGCACGGCGCGCCTGGACCGTTGCACGTCATGGAGTTCGAGCCTCCAATCCAATCCGCGAGAATCGTGGGCGATCCCAGGCCCGCGGTGTTGTTCGTGTAAGTGCTCCGCAGGCTGCTATTCACGACACTAAACGGAAATCCGCCGTGCCACAGAACAATCCCGCCCACAGTCCATCCGCCGAGAGTTCTCTTGAGTAGGCCACTCTTGAACTTCGTTGGGATTTGCCAAACGTAGTTGGCCGTCATACTGTGACGGACATCGTAGTCGGCATCTCCGTAGTTCAGAATCGCCGGGTTGATCTGATAGCGCATACCAGTGACGGTTGTGATCCCGAACGGCAGGCGGCAGTTGTTAGAACAGGTGTCGAGCGTATGCGCATAGGTGTAGCTGACGCTGCCCGTCAGTGAGCTTACGCGCCATTTCACGGAAGACGTCAGTCCATCGTAGTTAGAGTGACCTGTGCTGGCGAGCTCGTTGATCTGTCCGAAGCGTGTGTCGGGAGTGGCCGTGGGCAGGCCTTGAAAGCCCTGCTTGCTCCAGGCGTTCGGATACGGATTTTGGTTCACCTCGTTCCATCCGTGATTCCCGACGTAATTTACAGAGAGAACCACACGCGGGGTAATCTGCTGCTGGATTTCAAAATTCCACTCCAAGTAGCGCGGTATGTGGAAATCATTCGCGACGGTGTAAAAGTTTGGTAGCGCGAATCCAGGAACCTGGGCCTTCAGTTGCGCCAGAGTCGCGCCGCCAGCGAAGCCTTGCTGAAACGCCGCGTTGGAGGCGGCGACATTGGCGAATGCGCTGCCGGCTGCACCCGGAGCTACCGTGCCAGAAGTGGTTGTGAACCCCGCCACATTCGGAGCGTTGAGGAAGAACCGTTCGTTGAGAACGCCCTGTAGCTGATCGGCGAAGAGTCCGACACCGCCGCGCAGTACAGTGTTCTTCATGAGCGTATAGGCGAAGCCGACCCTCGGCAATGTGAGAATTCCATCGAAATTCTTAAAAGCATTGTTCAGCCCGACCTGGATCGCGCTATTGTAAGGCTGCGTCGGATCGTGATTCAGTTCCTCGAAGGTTCCTGGGAGCCGTGCATAGCAATTGTGCCCGCAGGTTGGATTTTCCGATTTTGTGAACTGGAGGGCGGCGGTGATTGTCAGGTTTTTACGCACTTGCCACTGATCCTGTCCATAGAACACGAAACTGTAGAGACCGATTGGCTCCGCCCCGATACTGGTGAAGTTCTGCGAGTAAGTTGAGTTGTTCGCTAGCGACCCGTTGACAAAATCGGTCATCGAGTTGAAGGTCAGCAAACCACTTGTAAGGGGTCCAAAGGCGTAGTCGCTTACATTATTCCGCTTGAAATTTCCGCCCACTTTGAACTCATGACGTCCCAATGTGTAGGCGTAGTCATCGACGATCTGCCACTGGGAGACTTTTCGTCCGTTGGGAAAGTTGCTCAAGCCGTCGCTGGCGACTCCATTGGGTGTCGCGCCACCACCCATCGGGGATAAAAGGCCATCGTTGAATGAGAAGGTCGTCGGAAATACTGCCAGAGCGGCCGCCAGATCCGGAGGTCCGAACAAAGCCGAGTAATAGGACCCTGAAAGCAGCAGCTCATTAACGGACCTGGCTGAAATGACGCGGGTGTAGCCAAGTTGCGCGCTCCATTGAGGCTGGACGCTATTGGCACTGAACGCGGGGTTAATCCCGTCAGTGGCAGTGGCTTGAACTCCACGATCGGTCGACCCGCGGAAGTAAAAGCGATCCTTATCCGTGAGGTTATAGTCGCCTCGTTCCGTGAGGAGCCACTCCTTGTTCAGGCTATTCACACTGCTCTGAAATTGGCGAGAGCATGGGAGCGCGGTTCCGAACCCACCGCCGGTAAAATCCCCGCACCCTAAGTGTGAATCGATCGCGGCCGTTACTGGTGTAGCCCGCGCGGCGCCGGAAGCGCCCGCGTAAACATTAAACGCTTGGGTATAAATCGGCACGGCGGCAGGGTTGGCGTGGGCAAGCACGTAGCTCGCAAATGCAGGCGTCGGTATATCAACCGCAACTCCGCTGGGCAGGACGTAACGAAGTCCTTCCTGATCGACGAAGAAAAATAGCTTGTCCTTCTTAACAGGCCCGCCAATCGACCATGCCCATTGGTTCGAAACTTCGTGCGGACGCTGTGTGCCGGTTGAATTGTTGAAAAAGTCGTTAGCGTTCAGCTTGCTTCCATTCCATCCCCAGGACGCATTCCCGTGAAAGGCATTCGTGCCGTACTTGCTGACATAGTTGACCGAAGCACCTGCCTGTCGACCGTACTGTCCGGTATATCCATTGGTAACGACAGCCGCCTCCTGAACCTCATTCGCGCCGAGGGTCAGATTGCTTGCGCCCGAGTTGTTCACGTTGAAGTAGGGGTCCATGATGTCGGCTCCGTTCAAAGTGAACAGGTTCGACGTCGCGGGCAATCCGAATGAGGAAAAGCTGCCGTATGCACCTATAGTGTTCGTGACCACACCAGGAGTGCTGGTCAAGTAGGCCATCAGGTCGCCGCCACCGACTGGAAGGTTTTCCAACTGGTCAATCCTAAGAGTTGTGGCCACATTCGCGTTTTCATTTTGCAGCAATGGGGCTTCGGCGATGACATCGACGGCCTGGCTGATAGTTCCCACCTCAAGTTTTATGCCGACATTGGAGATCTGTCCGAGGGAGACTGTCGTCGTCTGCTCCGTGGTGGAGAAACCTGGCGCCGTGGCGGAAAGCTTATAACTGCCGGGGCGCAAGAGCGGTAGACGATACTGTCCCTCTCCGTTCGTGGTTGCCGTGCGCGTTTCGCCGGTAGTCTGGCTCTTAGCCGTCACGGTGATGTTCGGAATTGGCGCACCACTTGGATCGCTTACGGTACCCGCAAGTTCGCCCGTCACGATAGTCTGGGCGGATAATTGGGCGCCGGTAAGCGCTAACAATAACGATGCAGCCAGCATTGGTAGCAGCTGCAATGATTTCAAGTTCATACTACACTCCATTCTTATTTTTTAAAACCGCGATGGACTCGTCGCCGGGTAAGCGTGCCGTTCCCTACTCCAACACGGTTGTTAGTAAACAACGTGTTCAGCCTGACGGAAGCCGTGGTCAGACAAACGAGAGGATTCAGTTGCCCCTCCACCAAGGCGGACGCAAATCCGCCACTTTGAAAAAAAGATGGTTTCGAAGTCAACGAGGTTACAATGGTCCACTCTTACCAATAGGCGTAGGTGTTCCATGCAAAAGAAATTTAAAGATTTATTTCCTAATACTTTATTTATTCGGCGAGTATAAGACATTACGGTAAGTGACTAACGAATTTGATCTACACGACGAGCACCCTGCTGCATGGCGTGGTGCCGATCATGTAGATCGGATCCGCGCGAAGCGTTCGAGGACACCTCTGGGGATGGAGCGAAGGCACCGGGGCCGACGCTGGAAGGGAAAAACCGCCACAATGATGTTCTGCGGAGAAATATTAGGAAACCTTCAGAAATGCCCCACTAGCCCACAACCTATTGGAAAATATGCACTACAGCTTTGTTGATCGAGTGAGCGAGCGTGCATCGACGACCAGATTGTAAACAAAGGGCTTGTAACCGCTAAATCGTAAGGGGTATACTAACCGTAATTTATTTGTAATGGGAATGTGTGTCCTTCCCAGGACCATGTTAGTCATCGCAACTTTGGGTGGTAGTTCGGTTGATGGTTACCGCAGGGTCGCCTGCGCAGAAGTTCCTGCCAGCAACTGTTATTTACCCGCTTACAAATCGACCGAGATGTCTCGGCCCACCGGCCGCAGCAACTCGTACAAAACTGATGGAGGCTTAAAAATGAAAACTTTCCACAATGCCCTTCGACTTACTTTCGTCTTAGCGGGCATTATTTTTCTCGCGCTCACCGGCGTATCGAATCTGAGCGGGCAAGAACGCTTTGTCCAGATCCAGGGCACCGCCACCGATCCTAGCGGCGCTTCCGTGCCCAACGCGGCCGTAACAGCAACCAACGGCGATACAGGCCGGGTTTACACCACCGTGACTGGCAATGACGGTAAATATGTGATCCGCGACGCCGATCCGGGACGCTACAAAGTAGAGTTTCAGGCACAAGGTTTTGCGCGGCAAGAGATTAATAACGCGATTGCAATTTTGGGCCGTGAGCTGAGGATAGATGCCAAAATGCAAGTCGCTACAAGTACTCAGGAAGTTGTCGTGACTGAGAGTGCGCCACTGATCGACATTGGCGGAAGCAGTGTGGGTCACAACATAACGGCGGAAGAGTTTGACCGGCTTCCGAAAGCGCGCACCTTCCAGTCATTGGTTACGTTGTCGCCGTCAGTGAATACTGGAACTCTGGAGAACGGTTTTCAAGTGAATGGCTCCAGTTCAGCGGAGAACCAATTTACGATCGATGGGATTTCGACTAATAGCATCGTCACGGGAGCTTCGCGGCAAAACGCAGTGTTCGAAATTCTCCAGGAAGTCCAGGTCAAGACTGGCGGCGCTGACGCCGAATTCGGCGGCGCGATGGGAGGCGTCATCAGCGCTGTTACCAAGTCCGGGGGCAACCGCTTCCATGGCGATGTGCATTACTATTATTCGGGAAACGCGATTAGCGCGGGACCGGTGCCGCGTCTGCTGCTAAATCCGCAGGATGACACGACTGTCAGCACGGTTCAGGACCACAAGTATCCCTCCAACACGCACGAAGCCGGTTATTCGATCGGAGGACCGATCATCAAGAACAAACTGTTCTTCTTCTCAGCGGCGTCCCCCCAGTTCATCCATAAAGAGAATACTTACCTGGCGGATTCCGGGAAGACGCCTTTTACAATCAAGCAAGACCAGACGCTTTGGCAGGCGTTTAACAAAGTCTCATTCGAGCCGGTGTCCCACGTCCGGGGAAGTGTCTTTTGGTTATGGTCGCCCACCAAGTCGACTGGAAGTTTGCCGGCCTACGATTTTTATGGGAACGGTGTAACTTCAAACTTGGCGGCGTTAGCGCCACGGCCGAATATTGGATTCTTCGCTCCACAAACGAATTACGGTGGAAATCTCGATTTCACTCTGTCTCCAACCATGCTGTTGTCGGTGCGCGGTGGCCGCTTCTGGGATAACTATAAAGATACCGGGATACCGGGCTTCGCTGCGGTACAATACCAAGCCCCGACTCCAAGCGCTCCTACCCCAACTTTCACGCAGGCGATGATTAATTCTATTCCGGCGAACCAAGTGGGACCTACCGCGTTTTTCAACACCCCGCGCTTGCAGAATAGCTTCCACGATTTAGGATCTCGCACGTACCTTCAAGTGGATGGCAGCAAATTCTTCCACTTCGGCGGTCAGCACGAGCTCAAATCGGGCTGGGGTTACCAGAAGAACGTGAACAACGTAAATCTGGCCTATCCCGGAGGCGCGTACGTGTATGTGTTCTGGGACAAATCGTTCACCAGTAACGCGACGGGTCAGGTCGGGCGCGGAACTTATGGCTACTACGAAGTGGACGATTTTAGAACTGCGGGAACCACTGGCGCAACGCTCGCCAACACCTACATTCAGGACAAATGGACGCCATTCCCGCGGCTGACTTTAAATCTGGGCATTCGTTTCGAGACCGAAGCGGTTCCATCTTTCCGTCGTGAAATTAAGGAACAAGGGTTTTCTTTCGGCTGGGCCGACAAACTCGCTCCGCGCCTCGGTGGCTCCTACGATCTGTTGGGCAATGGCAAAGTGAAGCTTTATGCAAGTTGGGGCCGCTATTTTGGTGTAATCCCGAATTCGCTGGCTCGCGGCGCGTTCGGCGCGGATTACTGGCACGTGTACTATCGCGGCATCGATAATCCGAACGTTTTCGCGTTGTCTCCGCTGATTCCGAACGTATTCGCCACCAGCGGGACCAATCTACCTGGCAAGAATCTGTGGAGCGACGTAACCGGATCGTCGCGTGACCGCCGCGTTCCGAACTTTAATACGGTTGCGCCGGGAATCAAGCCGATGTCGACCAACCAAACCAACGTCGGCGCTGAAATTCAGCTTACCCCGACGATGGTGTTCCGAGCGGGCTACACCCGCACCTCGCTGGACCGCACCATTGAAGATCAAGGTAGCATCGTAAATGGTGATGAGGTCTACTTTTACGGAAATCCCGGCGAAGGGGCCACAGCGACAACTCCAACTTCCGGCGCAACCAAGCCGTTTCCGACTCCCAGACCTCTCCGCAACTACAACGCTCTGGAACTGAGTATCACGCGGCGTTTTGCAAATCGTTGGCTCGGAAGCGCCAGTTATGTTTACAGCCGGCTCTATGGTAACTATCCCGGTCTTTCCAACACCGATGAGGTGCGCAGCCCCACTCTAGGAGTCACCTATACTAACGCGCAAAATGCGGCCGGAAGCGTGGTTCGGAATGGCGACGCGGCCTCGCGCGCATGGGACATTGACGAGATCCTTTTCGATTCCAAGGGCAATAAGGGTGTCGACGGCCTGCTGCCAACCGATCGCCCCAACGTAGTGAAGCTATACGGTTCGTATACCTTCAAGTGGGGAACGGAAATGGGCGCGAACTTCTATGGGGGCAGCGGAACGCCGCTCAGCACCTATGGGTGGACCATCAACACCATTCCGATCTTCGTCAACGGCCGCGGCGACATGGGAAGGACCGATCCGCTATACCAGACGGATCTGGTGATTGCTCACGAAAAGAAATTTGGCGAAAGAATGCGGGTCCGAGTCGAGGCCAATGTGATCAATCTCTTCAACCAAAAGACTCAGCGGCACCGCTTCACGGACTTGAATCGCGAACAGCGAACCTCATCCCAAATGAACCTGAAGCCAATTGATTTGACCAAAGGGTATGACTACAACGCGTTAATTCGGGCGAGCTCGGATGGCGCGAAGGCGTTCGATCCTCGTTTCGGCCAGACTGACCTGTGGAATACAGGCCTACAAGGCCGGCTAGGCGTAAGGTTCACCTTCTAACCTAGCGCTCTATCGCAGCACCCACGGGCAGCGCTTCGGCGCTGCCCGTTTCTATTGGGTAGCAGTTATGTCCGATCGACCTGCAGATTATTCGTCACCGAGAACACTCCGGACACCCCATTGGCCTTAATGTTGGCCAAGTTCTTGTCACCCTGGTTCGCCACCGCGCCTTCCAGGGTTACATGGCCGTTCTTGACGATGATGTGAATGGTCGGCACTGCGCGCATGGCATACCGGTCTAGCCCGTCTGTTCCATAAATGGCCCGGTAGACCGCCCTTCGAATCCGATCGTCGTTGGGAGACAGCGGCAAGACCTCAATGCGGTTTTCGACCCGATCCACCCCTTCAATGCCCTTGACCGCTCTCTCGGCGTCGGTTTTCAACGTCGGGCGACTCACTTGACCGAATAGGGTAACGGTGCCGCCCTCCACTTTGTACGCCAGGTTATCGAAAACGTCGTAAAGCGGAAGCATCACCAGTTCGTGACGGATTTCTTTCTGAAGACGCTGCTGCCCCCTTTCGGACGGCCCGCGGCGCTCCTGGGCCCCCAGGCTGGCAGCGATAGCCAACGCCAAAAGGCCGGACAGACATGGCGCGAAAATCTTCTTCATAACTAAATCCCCTCCTTTTTCCTCCTTCATCACATGCATGTTTGAGGCCAAAAATGATCGAATGAACACGGGAACGCTCCACCCCCGATTCGGGCCGGGCTCGGGGCTATTACTTCTGTGGGTTGCCCTGCGGGGCAGCCGCTTTCCTCACGCCGAGCGTTCGCCGGGGCGCCGCCGGTCGCGGCGTATTCAGCCAAACCAACCTTAAATACGCCGCGGCGGCGCGCAAGCGGACAGCTTCGCTGGAGTCGTCGAACTGCTCTTTCATAAGCGGCAGCATGGATGGGTCGTTACGCAATGCTAACGTATGCACCACCGCCGCGCGTACCGAGCCATCTTTATCCGTCGAGGCTTCCTTCAACGCGGCCAGCACTTCGGGACTGCGGTCGTTCCCCAGCAGCACAGCGGTGGTGGCGCGCCCCGAGACACCGCTATCTGAAAGCAGGTCCTGCAACGACGAGACCCCTTCTCCCGCGCCTGGAACTGGCGCGAAGCCGATGCCATTCTTAATCGCGAACAACATCATGCCTTTGGGAATGTGAACCAGGCGCAAGGTGTCACGCTTCTGGGCGGTTAGAAAGCTGGACTTCGTCTTGACTTCGCCTTCCAGGATCGCGAGCATCGCGGTGCGGCCGCGGGGATCGCCCAAGCCGAACAAAGCCTTGGCGGCCGCGAAGCCCACTTCCGGCGAACTATCGTCCAGAGCCTTGTAAAGTAGGTCCGCGGTGCCCTTCTCTTTGAGGTCCACGAGGCTGGCGATGGCGGATAACCGCACATAGACGTCCTTGTCGGAAAGCGCAGCGTCGATCTGAGACAGATACGGCTCGCGCGGGCCGATCAGCCCCAGCGCAGCCACGGCCTGCTTCCTTACATCCGGATTCTTGTTCGCCAAGCCCTCGTTGAGAATCAGATTGGCGCGATTTTCTTCCGGAGACGGCGGTGGGGCGGGCGGCCCCACACTCTTGCTTTGCCCCCAAAGTGTTAAAACCCCCAAAGAGACCAACCACATCCACTTTTGCATCGCGGCCTCCTTGGCTAAGGTTTAGCAACCGGGTTTCAAGTTTATCTCAGTCCGAGAGCGGCGCGCACGGCCTCCACCGGCAGGTCCTTCCAGTGCCTTCCGATGTTCCCGATGCTGGTGAAGGAGCGCGTCTCCATGCGGTCGATGTAGAGCGTACCATGCAGGTGGTCGATTTCGTGCTGCAAGATCCGCGCGAACCAGCCCGCTGCTTCGACGCGCTGCGGCTGCGCACGCTCATCCAGGTATTCGACCGCCACGCGGCGCGAGCGTTTGACGAGCGCGCTGAATCCGGCCACGCTGAGGCAGCCTTCGAAAAACTCGACGGTGTCATCCGAATACTCGACGATGGTGGGATTCACCAGAACCATGAACGGCACCGGTGCACGCTCACGCGAAGCCAGGGCTTCGGGAGCAATGCCGGTCAAGTATTCGGCGCGATCCTCGACCACGGCAATCTGGATGCCCAGCCCAATCTGAGGCGCCGCTAAGCCCACCCCAGGAGCATCGCGCATAGTGTCGCGCATGTGCGCAATTAAGTCCTGAATAACGGGATGATGGATTTCTTCCGGCGTGAGCGCACGCGCCGCCTGCCGTAAGACGGGTTCACCGGTTTGAACGATCTTGAGCCGTACGGGCGGGGTGGCTGCGTCGGACACAGGTTCCTACTCGGACCGTCTTCTATTTATCCCAAGCGTGATGCTGGGGGCCGGCATCGCGATCTTCCACCCGATCATATAAGTGATCGTCGCAAACCGTGCCCAACGCCTGATTGTAAAGCGTAGTCAAACCGAGGCCTTCGCGCAGGTCATCGTCGAATTGGTGCAGCGCTTTCAAATGCGGCGCCAGCGCGGGGACTTCCTTGCCCGACGGAGTCCGCAGGAACATTTGGAAGCCGCCGTGAATCAGCAGTGCGATCTCGCCGCCCACCAGCACGCCCGCCTTGCCGATACCCATCTTGCCGTCACCCAGATCCTCGATGACCGCCCCGCAGCCGTCGCGAGTTACTCGGCAGCGCCCGACGGATTCCATGCCGGCCGTGAACCGTAGCTCTTTCAAACCAGCGACGCGCTCCGCGAAGCTCTCGATCTTGGGCTTTTGATTGCGAAAGAACATAGAACCCTTATTATAGTCAGTCGCCGAGTTCGGCCTGAATCGCGGCCGCGATGCTGTTGGCGAAGTGCTCCACGCGCTTGAGGTCGGGGCCTTCCACCATCACGCGCGCCAGGGGCTCGGTCCCCGAAAATCGCACCAGGATGCGGCCGGCGTCGCCAAACTCGGCTTCGGCAGTGCTGATTTCACGATTCGCCTGCACCAGATCTTCGAGCGGTCGCTTGTTCTTCACGCGCACGTTTACCAGAAGCTGCGGATAGATTTCGAGCTCGCGGGTCAGAGCATCCAGATTCTGCCCGGACTCGCGCACCGCCTCGAAAACCCGCAGTGCCGTCAGCAGCCCGTCGCCCGTGGTTGCGTAATCCCGGAAGATGATATGGCCGCTTTGTTCCCCGCCCAACGGAGCATTGCGGCGCAGCATCTCCTGGAGCACATATTTGTCGCCCACCGGCGTGCGCACCAGCCCGATCCCATGGATCCGGAGTGCCCGCTCCAGTCCCAGGTTCGACATGACGGTGGCGATCACCTCGGTGATACGTCCGGCGGCCTTGAGGCGCAAAGCCGTCACCAGCATCACCGCGTCGCCGTCGATAATCTTGCCCGAGTGCGAAACGAACAGGGCACGGTCGGCGTCGCCATCAAAAGCGACTCCAATATCAGCACCGCTTGCGAGCACTCGCTCGCGCAACCCTCCCAGGTGCAGCGATCCGCAATTTAGATTGATATTGCGGCCATCCGGCGCACAGCCGATGCATTCGATCTCCGCTCCCAAGCGCTCAAACAGCGCGGGCGCGAGAAAGCTGGCGGCGCCGTGCGCGGCATCGACGATGATTCGCATGCCTGCTAGGCCAGTGGGCAGCGTGGCCGCCAAGTGCTCGATATACTCGCTGTCCAGACCTTCATCCACTTCCAGATGCGCCGCCTCGGCGCGCGCTCCGGATTCGAGGAAAGCAAATATGTCGCGCTCGAGAACGTGTTCGTCTTCATCCGGCAGCTTGAATCCGGAATGATCGATGATCTTGATGCCGTTGTCGCGGTAAGGATTGTGCGACGCCGATATCATAACGCCGGCCGCGAAGGGCCCGGTCCGCGTGACATGTGCGATGCCGGGAGTGGTGATCAATCCGGCGAAGCGCGCCTTAACTCCGCAGCTGGCCAAACCGCCGGCAACATACCCCGCGATCGACGGGCCGGACTCGCGCGTGTCCATCCCGATCACCACCTCTGGGTCCACAGTCATTCCGCCTACCGCCGGATGATCCCTCACCCAATTCGCAAGCGCCACACCCACGGCAAACGTCGTGGCAGCGTCGAGCGGGTACTCACCCGCTACGCCGCGCATTCCATCAGTTCCGAAAAGTTGTCTCACGTTAGGGTTATTTTCCTGTCCGTTCAATAGTCAGGTGCACGGTTACTTGCGGAGGTGATTCAAAATGCACTTGCGGATCGTCGACGAAAGTATCTACTCGCTGGTCGCCGGATTGCGTCAAATTATGCAGATCAATGGGGTCGGTTTGCACTTGAGTCACGGACGTGACGCGCGTCTCCGAGCCGGCGATACGCAATTGTTCGGGAAAAACGCTTTGCCCCTTCAGTTGATAGCCGGCGGGCAGTGCCCCGGAGAATCGGACCTGGACCGGCACTACCTTTTCCGCGAGGCGCGTCAGGTGCAGCCGCAACTGTGATGGCACGGCGCGCAGGAACGCTACGCCGGGCGGCAGGTTCAGGTTGGATTCCGAGATGGTGAACGTGCGATCCTCGGTGCCTCCAACGTTGACCAGGTCAAACCGGACCACGGTCTCGGCGAGGCTCGCAACCGTCAGCCGTCCTGCAGGTCCGCGCAATTCGAGATGTACCGTTTCGGGGGAATTGCCGCCCACCATCCAGCCATCGGCCAGATTGTTGTAAACGATCGGCGCAGTGTGAGTAGTGACTACCAAGGGCGCCGAAGAGAACGCGAGCCACAGCAGGACCGCCAGCAACAGCGAGACCAGCTTCCAGCCGAGATTTTTTGCGATGCCCATGCGCTCTAAGGCTCCGCCTGCTTCCAGCGTGGTTCGCTTGCGCCAGCCGCCGCAGTGGCCCTCCCGGTGGTATGGCGCGTGAGACGCTCCTGCAGGCGCTCCATCGAAATGTCGGGCTCCAGGTCGCCGCGGGATGCGACCGCGATCTGGCCGGTCTCTTCAGAAACCACAATTGCAAGGGCGTCGCTTTCTTCGGTGACACCGATGGCGGCGCGATGACGCGTACCCAATCGCCGCAGCATCACCGGGTTGGTGGTCAACGGCAGGAAGCAGGCCGCCGCCGCAACGCGGTCGCCTTGAATAATCGCCGCCCCATCGTGCAGTGCACCGCCACGTTCGAAGATGGAGCACAGCAGATCGCGTGACACCACTGCGTCGAGCGAGACTCCGCTTTCGACAAACGTGCGCAGCCCGATGTCGCGCTCGATCACGACCAGCGCGCCGGTCCTGCTGTCGATCAGGGCTTGCACCGCCAGCATGATTTCGTCGGCGACTTCACGGCGCTCGAGCTGACCTTCCAGGCCGAGCCAGCGGAAGCGGCCGATGCGCGAGAGCAGGCGCCGGATCTCGGACTGAAACATGACGATGAGCGCAAACGCCGTATAAGGCGCGAGCCCCGCAAGCACCGAGCGCAGCAGATCCAGATGGGCCCACACCGCGGCCAGATACATCACCAGCAGCACGCCGATCCCGGTCAAGATGGGGGCAGCGCGGCGCCCGCGGACGATCATAATGAATTGATAGATCAATACAGCGACAACCAGGATGTCGATGACCGACAACACCGTGAGCTTCGAAATGATCGGAAGCAAAAATGGCTGCATGATCTAAAAGGAGGCCAGCGCCCGGCGCTAATCCGCCGGATCGAGATGCCGCAGGCACACGGCCACCTATCAGTAGTGTATTAGGAGTTCTTAATCTCCGTCCACAATCGATCTGCGCTCAGCGTTCTTGAGCCCCCTCCGACCGACCCGGATCGTCTTCTTCTTTGAGATTCAACCGAATCGACGGTTCCGGTTTGCGTGATCTTCGACTCTGGAACAACATGAGCGGCCGAAGCAGGCCGAGCCCAATGAAACATGCTCCGAGCCCGACCTGTCCACGAAGCATGGCGAGGACACCAAGGCATAGGGCGCCAAGCACCACGAGCGCAATAAGAACGTTACGGCGCATTGAAGTTCGCGAAAGCCGAATCGCCCAACGTTATCACATCACAACACTATTCTTCAGGAGCTCTTAATCTCCGTCCACAACCGATCGCGTAATTTTTGGGAGGCGGCCGACTGGGCCTGAAACCATTCTCCGCGCGCCAGGACTTCAGGCGTTGGATACAGCACCGGATCCTGCCGGACCTGTGACGGCAGATAACGCAGCGCCTCTTGATTCGCGCTCGCGGTATGCGTCGCCATTACGATCCCGGCGGCCACCTGTGGGCGCAGCAGGTAATTGATCCACCGATGTGCCGCTTCAACACGGCGACTCTCGCGCAGTATCGCGACGTTATCGGCGAACCGTGGGAAGCCTTCACTGGGAAACGCAAACGCCAGTTTGCCAGGTGCGGCGGCGATGGCTTGCGCGGCGGTGACGGCCCAGGCCTGCGCGACTAGAACGTCACCGGCGGCAGCCTGGTCCCGCACTTCGGCGTTGAGGTAGGCGCGCAGCAGCGGCTTCTGGGCGAGAGCCTCCTGCCGCGCAGCCAACAATTCCACGGGGGTCGCGGAGTTGATCGAATAGCGCCGCTTCTTCAGACACGCGCCCAAGACTTCGGGCTCGTCGTCGAGCATGGTCAGGCGTCCGCGCAGCCGCGCGTCCCACAAATCCGCCCACGACGCGGGCGCCGGCTGCAGGCTGCGTTGGTACAGGATTCCGGTGACGCCATGCATATAAGGGATGCCCCAGCGCAGCTCCGGGTCCCAAGGAGGACGCTGGAACTCGGGTGACAGTGCGCTCACATTGGGGAGCAGCGCATGGTCGAGCGGAGCGAGCAACTCCAGAGCGCGCATCGGTTCGATAAAATCTCCCGACGGAAACACTACGTCCCAGCCCGAATTGCCGCTCATCACCTGCGCCAGCATCTCCTGATTGCTTTCGTAGGTGCCGTAATGAATGCGCACGCCGCACTCACGCTCGAATTGCGGAACGGTTTCGGGCGCAATGTAATCCGACCAATTGTATACGTTGAGTCGAGGCCCGCGTCCGCACGCGGAAGCAACAGCTCCTAACAGCAGCGTCCGCCGTTTCATACGCGCCGAAGCCTTTCCGACAACAGCACCAGCGTGCCCAACAGCACCACGATGGTGGTCGAAACGGCATTGAGCACCGGACTGCCTCCGCGGCGCGCCATCGCATAGATCACCATCGGCAAGGTTTGCGAATCGACGCCGGCCACCAGACTAGTGATCACGTAGTCGTCAATCGAAATGGTGAACGCAAGCATCGCGGCGGCGGCTACGGCGGGCGCGAGATACGGCAAGGTCACGCGCCGGAAAGCGGCGAACTCGGTCGATCCCAAATCCTGCGCCGCCTCTTCGAGCGCCGGATCGAATCCTCGCAAGCGGGCCAGCACAACGACCACCACATAGGCGATTGAGAATGACACATGCGCCAGGATCACGGTATGCATGCCCAAACGAAAATTGACATAGCGAAACGCCCATTGAAACAGCGCAAGCAACGACACTCCAGTGACGATCTCCGGCGTGACCAGCGACAAGTAGAGGCCCCCGGCCAGCCAATTCGATGCGCGCTTCCACAGTGCGTATGCCGCGAGAGTTCCGATGACGGTCGAGAGCGCAGTAGACGCCACGGCGATCGCCAAGCTGTTGCCGGCCGATTCCAAAAGATCGCGGTCGGCTAACATCGCGCGATACCAATGCAGCGAAAATCCTTGCCAGGCAGTGAAGCGCGATGCATTGACGCTGAAGATTGCCAGTATCAACAGCGGCAGGTGGAGAAACGCATAGATGGCGATGGCATAAACGGCCAGCCCGCGTTTCATAGAAGTTCCTCGCCCCGGCGCCGCACAGTGAACATCAGGAAAACGGCGACGATCATCAACACAATCGAGACGGCCGCGCCGAAGGGCCAGTCGCGCGCGGTCGTGAACTGGTTCTGCACCAGATTGCCGATAAGGATGGTCTTGCTGCCTCCCAACAGATCCGAGGTGATGTAGGTGCCCAGGGACGGCACGAATACCAGAATCGCGCCCGCTGCAATGCCCGGAGCGCACAGCGGCAGCGTGACCCGGGTCAACACGGCAATGGGGCGTGCGCCGAGATCGGCTGCGGCTTCGAGCAAGTTCTTATCGAGCTTTTCGAGTGTCGCGTAAATCGGCAGCACGGCAAAGGGTAGAAAACCGTAGACCAAGCCGAGCAGCACCGCTCCGGTGTTATACAGCAGCGGAAGCGGCTGGTGGATCACTCCCAACCACTGGAGCACGGTGTTGATCAAACCGGTATCGCGCAGCAGGAACATCCAGGCGTAGAGGCGAATCAGAAAGCTGGTCCAGAACGGCAAAATCACCAGACTCAAATACAGATTCTTGCGTGTTCCCGAGCGCGCGATAAACAGAGCCAGCGGGAATCCCAGCAGGATGCAGAGTGCCGTAGCCGCGCCCGCGAGCGCAATGGACCGCAGAAAAATTCCGCCGTACAGCGGATCGATCAAGCGCGTATAGTTTTCGAGCGTCCAGGGCAGCTCCACTCCGCCGTATGCGCCGCGGCTCAGGACGCTGTAAACGCCGACGATGCCAGCCGGCACCGCGATCGTCACCAGCATCAGGACTGCGGCGGGCATCGCAAAAATGCTGCGCAGGCGCGTCATGAGGGGAACCGTAATTCGTGGGAAGGGTCCCAGTAAACGTGCACGCTTTCTGCTGCGTTGAACGCGGTGTTCGCCGCAGTTTGCGCGGTGACAACCTCCCCGCCCTCCAATTGAATCGTAAGAAGCCGGTGGGGCCCCAGAAACGTGGTGTGCGCGATGCGGCCGGGAAGGCTTCCGTTCGATCCGGGATCGCGCGCAACGCAGACACTTTCGGGACGGATCCCAACGCCACTCACCCAATTCATTTCACCCAAGAATGACGCGACGAAACGCGTCTCCGGTTTCTGATACAACTCTTCCGGTGTACCGGCCTGTTCGATTTCACCGCCGCGCATGACGGCGATGCGATCCGACAGCGCCAGCGCTTCCTCCTGGTCATGGGTCACGAACAAAAAAGTGACGCCGGTTTGCCGCTGCAAGGCCTTCAGTTCGGCGCGTACCTGTTTCCGGAGTTGCGGATCGAGCGCGGAGAGTGGTTCATCCAACAGCAAAACGTCAGGCGCCAGTACCAGTGCGCGTGCGAGAGCGACGCGCTGGCGCTCGCCACCGGAAAGCTCGGAGGGCTTGCGGGATTGCTTGTCCGACATCTGCACCTGCTCCAGCACCTGGCGCACGCGCCGCGCTGCGTCCGCGACCGGCGCATGTTGCAATCCAAATTCGACGTTGCCGAGAACGGTCAGGTGGGGAAACAGCGCATAGCTCTGAAAAACGGTATTGACATTCCGCCGGAAAGGCGGAAGCCCGTCGATGCGCGAGCCGTTCAACCAGATCTCGCCACCGCTGGGCGTTTCGAAGCCGGCGATCAGGCGAAGAGTAGTGGTCTTGCCGCAGCCCGATGGACCCAACAGCGAGAAAAAAGCCCCACGCTCGACTGAAAGCGAGACATCGTGCACGGCGCGGTGCGTCGCGAATTGCTTCGACAGGCCGCGGACCTCCAGCATCGCTTCTATTCCCATGTCTGACGAAGGCTTCTTCGTCACATGATAAATGAAATCGAGCGGCGGTCTAAGTCGAAGGCGCGCACCAAGGAGTCCCGGCAGTTAAACGGGAGTTAAGCGGTGGCTAAGCGGCGGCGATGCTCAATTTTTGGCGCAGAGTTTGGCGGGCCCGCAACAATCTCACGCGGATGCCCGTGGAACTAATGCCCGCGGTCCGCGAAAGTTCCTCGGCGGTGTAGCCTTGCAGAGTCCGCTCCAGCAGCGCGCGGTCACGCTGCGAACACGCGTCGAGCATTCTCCGCAGGTCGATGGAGCTGGTATCGAAAGCGTAGGACGGTTCCTGAATGTGTTCTAGCGGTACCGGCGCCGCGGAACGAAAGCGCGCACGGTACAGATTTCGGGCGATCGAATTGACCCAATAACTTACCAAGCCAGGGTCACGCAATTGCTCGCGATACTCCCAGCCGCGCGCCCAGGCAGCCTGGGCGATCTCTTCAGCTTCTTCGAGCGCTGCACCCCGCGAGATGAGAAAACGGCGGGTGGCGCCAAATCCATTTTGAAAGGCTTCAGCGTAGGCGGGTGCTTTCATCGTAACTTCGTGGTGCAATTCGCGTGCCAGCGCTTCAGATTCTATTTTCAGTATGTTAAAGGCGCAGTCGTGGCGGGAGAATTGGTAAAACTTACCGAGCTCTAACAGTACTGGATTGTTCTACCGATGACTTTAGCGTGGGAACTCTCGTGCGAATCTTTTCGATCGGAACTCTCTGTGTCGGACTAACATCGCTGGCGATGGCCCAATCTTATCCTCGCTCCTGGAATTACATCGCGCCGGATTCAACCGCGATTGTCGGTATCGAGTGGCAGCAGCTGCGCGAATCGTTTCTGGCCGACGCTCTTGGAGAGGAACTCTCAGGCAGCGGCCGATTGGGCTTTCCGGATCTCGACTGCCTGCGCGACGCCAGGGAGGTTCTACTCGCTGGGCCGGACCTATTAGGAGTCGCCAGCGGATCGTTTCCGGCAGCGGAAGTAGCAGCGCAAGCCACGGATGCGGGGATGAGACCGGCCGATTACGACGGCGTGCGGCTGTGGATAGCTCCTGGAACGCGCCGGCGCAGCCTAGCCCAGGTAAGCGACACGCTACTCCTGATTGGCTTTAGGGATACCCTCGAAGCCGCCATAGATCGAAGCTTATTGACCGCTGAGCGTCAATCTTCGCCGCTTCTGGCGCGGGGAGCGCACTTGGCGGCGACCTACGACCTGTGGATTACCGCGACCGCACTGCCCGATCCACTGGTGAGCGTGTTTATCCCGCTGCATCTCGAGAGCGGGGATTTCGACGGCGGCCTCAGCGTCGGCCGTGGCTTAACGCATGGCTTGAAATTGGATGCGCGCTATGACATGGCGACCCGGGAAGACGCCGAGCAAAGCGCGGACTATTTTCGCGACGCAGTTCCCAGCTTCAATTCGTTGCTGCACGGCATGAACGTGATCGAGGATGGCAATTCCGTGCGCCTGAAACTTCAGGTGACCCCACAGGAGCTAGCCCAACACTTGCGCCCGCCGGAGCCCGAACCCGC